>OJAW01000768.1_pt1 | contig 20793 bp, 18 predicted proteins | sample 1589151 | NCBI WGS metagenome assembly OJAW01 (sample SAMN03283290) | human gut metagenome | biome: human-associated habitat; material: feces | host: Homo sapiens | place: Peru | collected 2012
CATTAACCAACTGATGGAAGTGTACGGATTAGATACTATTTCAGAGGAGGAATACTTCGATGAGTGATGAAGCAGTTAGATATGAAATTAATCATGACGGACAAATTGTTAAGGGACAGGCGGCCTTAAGTAATAGATTAGATGATCTAGTTAACGATATGTTTAGCCAATTTGGGTGGAATTATTATGAAGAGAGTAAACAGAGTACTCATAGAGTGGCAAAATTAATTAGTCCGGAAAATAAAGAATACATATTGGATTTATTTACAGCAAGAATAAGAAATGAGAAAAGAAGTCCATATGAGAAAAAGATACAGTTGAGTAAAGAGGATCCAAGAAAATATCAGGATAACATAACACTAATATTAGGATTTTATGTTTATGAAGAACCGGATTCTATAAATGATGCCATAATAGTTGGATACCCGATTGATTCACATATAAATTATGAAACGAATCCAAGTATAAGAGGAACTTTTGTAAATGATATTTTATATAAAGCAAAAATAAATGGAATATGCATAGATAATGAAAGAAAAATGGTTGGATTTCGACCAGAGTTTATATACTTTTATTTGAATGAATATAGAAGGATTCATGGGTATGAAAAAGATAATATTGAAAATGTCAGGTCTGAACTATATTGTCAACATAATTCGGATTATATAGATAGACCTCTAAACAGAATTATTTTTGGTGCACCAGGAACAGGGAAAAGTCATAAATTGGAAGAAGATAGCAAACTATTTGGTGAAAATATGGAACGAGTGACTTTTCATCCAAATTATTCATATGCCCAATTTGTGGGAACGTATAAACCCATTCAGGGTGAAAATCCTACAGACATAAAGTATGAATATGTTCCGGGACCTTTTATGAGAACATATGTAAATGCATTGAATAATCCTGAGAAAAAGTTTTTATTGTTGATAGAAGAAATTAACAGAGCAAATGTTGCAGCGGTATTTGGGGATATTTTTCAATTGCTCGATAGAAAAAATGGAGTAAGTGAATATCCGATAGCCACAAGTGAAGATATAAAGAAGCATTTATTGGAAAAATTGGACTGCCTGAAAAATCAAGATATAAATGAGTTATCTGATGAAGAAAAAAAGATGTACCTTGAAATGAAAATTCCAGAAAATATGTATATATGGGCAACCATGAATAGTGCTGATCAGGGAGTATTTCCAATGGACACTGCATTTAAACGAAGATGGGAATTTGAGTACATAAGCGTCAATGAACCAGAGCAGGTTGCTAAAATAGAAAAGTATGTAATTCCTATGTGTGCGAATACGGAACAAGGTTATTATGTAAACTGGAATGATTTGAGAACGAGAATTAACAGTATTCTCATTGATAATTGCAAAGTGAATGAGGATAAATTGTTAGGACCATTCTTTATTTCAAAAAATGTATTGGATGATATAAAAGCTAATAAAGACGAAAAGGACAGAATATTAGCAATAGATAAAGAATATCGTTCTGATGAAGATAATAACATCTTGGCAGAGATATGTAAAAAAGAAATATCTTACATGAAAGCATTTGAAAGCAAGGTAATTATGTATTTGTTTGAGGATGTCATGAAAATGCGGGCAGAGAAAATATTTATTGATTATGCTCAGAAGAAAGGGAAAATGATATTTTCGGAAATATGCAAAGCGTTCGAGGAAGATGGTGAACATATTTTTGGAATTGTAGATATAGGACATTTGGGTATTAAAGACACAGATAACATTTAGGAAAAGAGGTTTTATAGCATGGCGAAAGGTTTCTTCAAGGAAAGAAAACACTATACATTACAAAATATAGCAGACATTCTATATGAAAAGGAAAATGCTGACTTAGAGGAAACCAGACGCCTTGTTGGTATTCTTAAAAAGTATGGAGTTGTTAAAGCTGTAAAAAGAACAAAACCAGAATTTGATGATTTATCAAATGAAGATATTGTTTTGACGGATGTTGTGGATAATTCCAATGACATTGAGTATGTGTTTGATTATGTTGGTGTTGTTATGCTTGAAGGGCATGTATTCAAATGCTATCCAAAATATATTGAAACTGAAGATGAACCATTTGAGGAATTAAAACAAGTATTAAAGGTAATCAAAAAATACAATTCGTCGGAACAGCTAATTTATTTATTCAATGGTGAGGATGATAGCAGAATATTTAATAGATTAGCGGTTGCGTTACATTTGCTTGAAGAATACTATGCTGATGGACTTTACACAAATCAAAAAGAAATAATTGAGACAAATGGAGAAGGTGAGATTTTATGGGACAAGACTATAAACGAAACCTTTGCTATTATACAAAATAATAAACCATATTATGTGGAATTGCAGACAAAAAATACTGTGAATAATGACCTTGATTATTTCAGAAGATTGCATGAATGTGTGCTTACAACCTGTAGCAATGAATTGAAAAGTGTTGGATTATTACAGTTATTTGATTTATCGGAAGTGAATCTTACGCAAGAAGAACTTTCGGATTTTGGGGATGATAATTATATTTTGTATAGATTGCAATCAGAAATACAGTCACAGTATGTTACTAGAAAGCAAAATCTTTTGAAGACTATTTATACATACATTGCAAATGATAAGACAGACAAGGATGATATAAGTTATAGTCTATATGGCACAAACAGTTTCAATCTGGTATGGGAAAAAGTGTGTGCTGAAAACTTCGGAAGTGTGCTTGATACAGCAATCGTAGACTTGCCGTTATATAAAGAAAAGACTAATAAGACAGAGACAAAAGAAACTACACTAAGAGATGTAATAAAAACTCCGAGATGGAGAAAAAGTGAATACCCTATGGTGAAAGATCCGAAGGTAGAAACATTAAAGCCGGATTTGGTATGTATATATCCTGTTGACGATGAACAGAAGGATTATTGCTTTGGCATATATGATGCTAAATATTACTGTATAGATTATCAAGTCAAAGATAATAAAGCAAAAATTTCGGGACAACCCGGAGTAGGAGATGTGACAAAGCAGTATTTGTACCAGCTTGCGTTTGATGATTTTATCGTAAAACAGGGATATCGATATGTTCAAAATATGTTTTTTTGCCCAGGTGAAACAGCAGATAGGGATTTTGGCTGGGTACAGATGGACATGCTACATCAAATTGGAGATAAGAAACTGGAAAATATTGCGGTTGTTAAGTTATGTGCATCAGAGATGTATGATATTTATCTTGAAAACAAAACAATTGATGAAAGAGAGATTGGAAAATATATTCCGGTAGTTGGAATACAGGAAGTAGAGAACCAAAATTTTGCAAAACGAATGCTGGCATATCTTACAAGAATTACAAATGCCAGTAAAATGGCAGAAAAGAAGCTTGAGATGAAAGCTGAACGAGGAAATCTGATATATCCAAAACAGATAAAAAGAGAACTCGGAGCCAAAATTATTTATGATGCAATTTGCCTGGTTGCCAGTAAAGCATTTTATGGATTTGATCCATATGAAAAAGAAACTTATGGCGGCATGGTAGCAGAAGATATAGGGGTCTCTTATGTTCGCTGTGGTCAGATAGCAGATGCTGCTATTGAAATAGAGAAGATAATAAAAGACTTGTCAGAACAGGAACTACAGGATGAAAAAGTGGTTAAGGTAATTCTGAAGAAGTGCTTTGAAAACAAAGAAGATATTGCTTCTATGGCTGAAGGAATGTGTTTGGAGATGCTGACAGAGAAAGTTATGGAATTGGTAAGAGATTTGTATTTGTAGTGTAAAATTACATGTAGAGGAAGGGGCAAAAAATGTCATTATTCGAATCGTTAGGAAAGGAATTAAATTACAAAGATATTTTACAACTTGATGGTGCATTTTCGGTAGCTCATATAAATTATGACCAATCACCAATTTTTAATGGAATTGATAGTAAGGACATAGCTAGAAATTCGAGAAAAAATGGTGTGTCATTAAACAATAAGATTGACGACATTTATGGGTGCTTACATTCCTTTGATGGAACAGAGAAAAATTACAAAAAAGAAGACAGGAAACAATTGTGGAAAATTTATTGGTTGGAATATATAAATGCATTTGATAGGCTTTGTGGTATATTGCCAGATTCTGTTGTCACAATTTATGTTGGTAGGCATGCAATTGAACTTGGATTCAAATACTTGCTTCTTAAAAAAGCAGGAAAAATAGAAACAACTCATGATTTAGGGGAATTAGCTGAGTTAGTGTTTGAGGAATACGATATTAAAGACAATTATATGAATTATGTGGATTCATTTTGTAAAATGTTTTGTGAGTATGTTGAAGGAAGAAATGCTGAATATTTTCGATTCCCTGAATATAAGAAACAAACTTATTTTGCGGGTAATCGTTTGGATATGATGTGGTTGTCGTATAATTTTGCTTTGATTTTGTTAAAATTGATATATTTTAACGATTTAGAAAAAATAAATACAGCTAAGGAATAATAAATCTGTATGGATAAAGAAGGTATAGAATGCAAACATTGATAATAGGAAATGGATTTGATATTGATCATAATTTGCCAACAAAATACAAGGATTTTCTTTGCTTCATAGAAGAAGTAAATGTTGTTAAAGGAATGAGCGACAATAAAATCAAAAAAATTTATTTGGATGACTCCGATTTGAAAACTTACATAAAACAGCTTTTTCTTGCATCTGAAAAAACGCAGGTTAAAAATGAAGTGATATCTTTGCTTGAAGCAAATATGTGGATTGACTATTTTTTGCGAGTTAAAGAAGAATTTGGAGACAATTGGATAGATTTTGAATCGGAGATATCACAGGTTGTTCAAGAATTAGAAAATGTTAAAGATTATGTGGCTGGTGAAATGAAAAAAGGAACAACAAATATCAATGTTCCCGATTATATGAAAAGAAAATTGGACAAGATTTCTTTTGATGCAGTAGCTATATACAAGGATGGAAGCTATAAAACTATTAATGAGTACATTTCAAAATGGGTAAATGATTTGAATGGTATGATACGTTTACTAGAAATATATCTTTGTGATTATGTTCAAAATATTAAAATTGAATATTATTCACCAGATATTTTTGAGTTGAATCCAGATCGTATTATTTCATTCAATTATACGGATACATATGAAAAAATGTATTCAAATAAAAGAAGTGTTATTAGATATAATTATATTCATGGAAAGGCTTCTATTGAGCACACAGTTGAAACATGCAATATGGTACTGGGTATAGATGAGTATTTGGATGAGTCTAGAAAAAACAAGAAAACTGAGTTTATTCAGTTTAAGAAATACTATCAAAGAATCCATAAAAGAACAGATTGTGAATATGTCTACTGGTTTGATAAGAACAAATCGGTTGAAAAATCTAAGAAATATGATAATGGGGTGTATATTTTTGGCCACTCTTTAGATATTACAGATAGAGATATATTGACAACTATATTTAGTTGCCCTAATACGCGAGTTACAATATTTTATTATGACGATGTTATTTATGGAAATCAGATTGCAAATCTGGTTGCATTATTAGGACAGGATATTTTACTTAGTAAAGTGTATGGAAAAAATCCAAGTATTATCTTTAAAAAGCAACAAGAACATATAAAAATATTAAATAGTGAATTTGAAGTGGCATCCGATATGTACAAACTCCGTCATCTGCATGAATACAATAATATGCAGGCACAAGAAATTGTAAATAGTGTGGTTGGGAAAATAGATGAATGCAATATTTCATATTTTGGAAACCAAATAAATGTTATTAATATGTTTGATATATTACAAGAGATAGGATTGGCAGAAGAGAACAAAAGCAAGTTGTTGTCGTTCGCCAAGGTTATTTATGATGATAAAATGAAAGGGAAAAGGGTAAAAATAGATGTATCACAATGGGAGTATGATGATTATGATGGTCATCATTATTGTGATAGCAAAACAGCACATTTTATTAGTGAAATAAATGCTTACAATGCAAAACAGTATGAAAGGCAAGTTTTTCCTGCACAAAACGAATCAGAAGAAGAGGAAAATCGATTATTGCATCCTGATAAATTGGAAGAGGAATATTCTATTGATGATTATGATAAGACATTTCAGTATGCTTTAAATAAGATGAATTCTCCAACAATTGATACAAGAAAGGTATTAAATGCATTAGTTACAATTGCTATGCGTTTTGATAGGAGTGAAGTAAATAGATTTTATGATGAAAAGTCAAAAAACGCAAATAATCCAGTAGTTCAATCAAGAATTAATTATATTTTATCATGCTATGAGGAAGACTTGTACATGGAATACCAAGCTCAACAATATGAAGAAAATATGAGTGAATAAATTGTACAGTGTTTATTTAAATGGCAACATTCATTGGGAAATGATGATGAAAATGTAGGAATTGGAGGCGATTAAATGACAAGTGAATTTATGAGAGATTTGCTTTCGAAAGATGAAAAGATAACAGTAGAATACAAAACCTGTCAATTTGGCATCCAAGAGGATGTCTATGAAACGGTGTGTTCTTTTTCCAATCGATATGGCGGATATATTATTATGGGGGCAGAGGATGATGGTACTCCAATAGGTGTTAAGCAAAATATGGTTAAGGATATGAAGAGGAATTTTGTGAATCAGTTAAATAATCCGGATAAAATGTCGCCAACATTATATCTTTCAATTGAGGATTTTGAGTATGAAGGAAAGGCATTATTATGGGTATATGTACCGCCAGCGGCTACTGTGGAAAAGTGTGGAAACAGGATATATGACCGAAATGAAGATGGTGATATGGATATTACTGATTCACCGATTCAGTTACAGAATATGTACAACAGAAAGAGCACTACATATGCGGAACATAAGATTTTCCCATATGTAACAAAGGATGATCTGCGTCTTGACTTAATGGACAAGGTGCGTAATCTTGCAAAAAGTAAAAATCCAGATCATCAGTGGCTTACAATGTCTGATGAAGAGATACTTACAAGTGCAGGTTTGTGGGAAAAAGATTTTTCATCAGGTATTCAGGGATATAATCTGGCGGGCGTACTATTGTTTGGAAAAGATGAAGTGATTCGTTCCTGTTGTCCCGGATATATTACGGATGCAATTTACAGAGTTGAAAATGTGGATAGATATGATGACAGATTGCAGGTGACGACAAATCTGATAGAAGCATATGACCTTTTGATGGAATTTGTGGCGAAACACACATCAGATAAGTTCTGCCTGATTGATAATGTAAATACAAGTATCAGAGGAATTATTGCCAGAGAAGTTATAGGCAATATACTTGTTCATAGAGATTATTCCAGTGCATTTCCGGCAAAGGTAATTATTGAAAAAGACTGGCTAAAAACAGAAAACTGGTGTATTCCAAGACGGCACGGAAATATCATGAGTGATGAATTTACACCATATCCTAAGAATCCATTGATTCAGCAGTTTTTTGCCAACATAGGTAGAACAGATACGATTGGCTCAGGCGTGAGAAACTTGTACAAGTATACACCGATTTATTCAGATGGTGGAAAACCTGAATTAATTGAGGATGATGTATTTAGAATAACAATTCCACTGGATAAAATGGCAGCATATGAAGCACGGGAGCAGAAGATATTGTCTGTAAGAGAACAAAAGATTTACAATATGATATGCGAAAATCTTCATTTGTCTGTTGAGCAGGTAATGGCAGAACTTGACATATCAAGAGCAACGGTATTCAGGGATTATGCAAAAATTAAAAAGGTTACAGGTGCGATGTATGATAAAAAGACATCAACATGGACTTTGTAACCTACTTAGTCACATCAAGTCTCAAGATAGTCTCACCAAAGTCTCATGAGATTTGATACTGGATGAGACTAGGATAAATTGAAGAAATGCAGTAAAATCAATGATTTTTCAATTTGCAAGAAAAACTCAGTCTCAAGATAGTCTCACTCAGTCTCATTTTGTGGATGAAATTTTGAGACTGACTTGAGACTTATGAAAGAGGTATTATGATAGATTCTATCTACAGAAATGGAGGCAAATATGGGAAACACCCTGATGGAGATATCAGTTCCACTAGACAAAGAAAATTTTATAGAGCTGGAATGTGATTTTTGTAAAAATAGATTCATGTTACATCAAGATGTATATGAGAGTGATGATAATATAAATTTCTTTTGTCCGATATGTGGTTTACCTAATAAAATAAATACATTTTTTGTGCCAGAAGTTTTGGAAAAAGCACAGCAGATGGCGATGAATTATATGCTTGATGAGTTAGAACGGACAGTGGGTAAGTGTATTAAAAAGATCAATAAAAGTGGATTTGTTAAAATGTCTATGAAAAGTCCTAAAAGAGAACATGAGAAGGAGTTGTACACACCATCTGATGATTATACAAAGTGTGCAAAGAAATGTTGTAACATTGATATAAAAGTTACGAACATGGATAAAGAAACGGGAACATATTGTCCTGTATGCGGGAGGATGGAATAATGAACAGAAAAGAAATGCAGAAAATATCTTTACAATATAGAACTTTGTCTTCTCAAATGTTAAAAATGAATTCACAAGAAGAAATGTATTGTATTCAACAATTTTTTGATTTTATATCTGAAACAGAAATTATTAGGAATTATATAAATGAATGCAAAACACAAGAGTATGATTTTGAACAAATTTTTGCAGATAAAGGATGGAGAAATGTGCTTATGCTTCCAGCGAAACAAGAAGAATTGGTTAGTTATGGATATCAACTGTTGCAATATATACTTGATGGACCAAAAAGTCTTATAGGATTGTGTATGGGATATACAGGAAGTAATAAATTCTCAGATAATATTGAAGCATTTGTGAGAAAATCAATAGAGCCATTTGTAGTAGCAATCAGAACCTATATAGAGCTTTGTTTTATAGATTGTGAAGATGTAGCTGAAAATCAAGAAAATAAAGTGGTAACTATTTTTTTGTCATATTGCCAAAAAGATATGGATATTGCGGATTGTTTAGAAGAGAACATTGCACCTTATATTTGTGATAAGGCAAAGATTTCAAGGGATATTAGAGATGTTGAGTATCATGAAAGTTTTAAGCGATTTATGCAGTCAATCGAGAAACACGATTATGTAATAACAATAATAAGTGATAATTATTTGAAATCTAGGAATTGTATGTTTGAAATGTTGGAAGTTGTAAAAGATAGTTACTTTTCGAAAAAGCTACTTTTTATTGTATTGGGAGATGATGATGCAAAATATTATAAAAATATGCCCCAAGAAGGTATTAGTGCGGATGTCTACTCTGCGTTAGGACAGGCAAAATATAGTAAATATTGGAGTTCTGTTGATAAAGAATTGGAAATTGAGATAGAGGAAATAGGAGATCCGATGCATGCAATTTTACAGATTAAAGAAAAACAAATTGTACAAAAAATATTGTTAGATATGCCAGAGTTCTTGGAATTTATAAGAGATAATAAGGGACTTACATTATCGGAGCATATTGAAAAAGGTTTTGAGGACATGATTTCATTTATGGGATTGTAAAAAAGAGGTGATTCATGTGAAGAAAATAGATGACAAGATAAGTGAAAAAGTTACAAGTTTGGTGACGGAGTACATATGTAGCTCGTTTGAAGTCTTAAAGAATAATGAGTTATGGAAAAAGGCTATAAAGAAAGCTTGTGAAGCAACGGAAGGAGTGGATGATTCGTTTGCTGATTATATTATAAAATCTCCTGCGATACAAAGACATTTTGTATGGATTATGGGAAATAAATCATTAAACGACTTGTATAGAAGTTTTATTCTTACGATAGCTGTTGAACGATGTGCATTTAATGACGAAAAAAAACTTGCAATATCATTGGGAATGGCAATCTTAGATAATTGGTTTGAATTAAACAATGAGGATTATCATGATATAAGGAATCAAATAGTAGGTGATAAAATTGTAAGAATTGTAAATGATAGAGAACGATTGTATCGGGAATATTTTTTATTGTATAATGATCAAATGGCAAAGGACACAATCAGAGTGTATTATCCTAAAAATGGTGAAAATTGGATAAGGTGGGATAGAGATTGCAGTGTAGATGTAAAAGTTAATTTATCTAGGGGAACTGAGTATGGTTTTTGCAGAATAGGATTTTCGTATAGTAGAATTGAAGAACAAGATTTTGAAAAATCTTTAAAAGTAGCTTATGTCAATGAAGATAGAGAGATATTTAGATTTGAGCATGATGATATGTTAAATATAGATGATAAAAAGATTCTTTGGGCATGGTAAATTAGTGTATATGTGGCTGCACAATTTAATTATTTGTACAGCCATATGAGATTGTTTAATTCAACTCACTCATCCCATCCACATAATCCTGCAGACCATTTGCTTTCAGTGCGAGCTTGGCATATGTAAGAGGTGAGTCTTTTGCCAACCAGTACAGATATACAATATCATTCGGTTCTTCAAAGATAACGGAAGAATTACATTCCTTACAACAGATAACGAGAACGGAATTCTCACTAATATTGACAATGATGAAGTCGGTAGCAGAATCATACATACCGAACAGGAAATTAAGATTGTTGTTCATTGCGGTCTCCTTCCCACAGATACTTTGCACCATCCAGCAGGTCAATGATAGCTGTAAGCATATTGGTGTATTCGGTATGTAATTCCTTAATATCATCGGAAGAAGGAAGTGTATCAATATTTCGGTCTGATGATGTAAATGCTTTTTGCATATCAAGTATCTGTAGATACAATGCATTCACAGTCTGTACCAGAGGATATATGGTTTCTTTCTTGCCGACAACGCAGATGCGGTTATAGATGCAGGAACGGACAAAGTAATCTTTCTTCATCATGCCGCTGGCAAGGATACGGGCTTCGATTTGCTTGCGTTCAGCATCGCTGATTCTAAAACTTATAGTTGGATGTTTGTGTTGATTGCTCATAGAAAAGCTCCTTTCATAGTGGGTGTGTCAGCAGGAATGATTATGCACCCGCAAGCCACATTGGATTATTCGTTTTTAGTAGTAAAAGTAGATTATATCTGCCAAGGATTTCATAGAAGCAATATTGAATTATTGCAACTAATTTGCTACTAAAGTTTTTAAAAACAATATGAAAAGAGTAACATTTGATGAAATAGATGCGATGAAATGCCACATAAAATCAGCATTTTCGATTTGATGATACTTCCCTTGGGAAGAGTTTGAATAATTTTTAAAAGCTCGCAAAGCTTAGTAAAATGGGCATTTGCAAGCTTGTTTTTTTGTTTTGCTGTATTGGGGAAATTTTAAGTTGATTTATGATTAAAACGGAAGAAGGATATTGAGGAGAAAAGGATAATTCTGCTTTTATATTTAGTTAATAATTACATTTGTGATTTCGAGAACTCGAAATTTGCAATTGTATAAACGAAAATTTGATGATAAAATAAAATTTAAGATGAAAGAACCATTTAGTGTGGTAATTGGAGGAAATAACATGTCAGAAAATCAAGTGAAAATAACTTATAAGCCTTTATGGAAGTTGTTGATTGATAGGAATATGACAAAAACAGAATTAAGAAAGAAAACGCAGATAGCACCAAGCACATTTACAAAAATGAACAACGACCAACAAGTATCGTTGGATATTCTGGCTAGGATATGTGTTGAACTGAAATGTGGTTTTGATGATGTTGTGGAGATAGAACGATAGAGATATTGTAAAATGAATTAGCATGTGCAAATAAATACAGCAAATTATTAATAGAAAGGAATTTATAAATGGCAGTTCAAAATAATGCTAATATTGGCTTTGAAAAACAAATTTGGGATGCAGCTTGTGTTCTTTGGGGACACATTCCGGCAGCAGAATACAGAAAGGTTATCGTAGGACTTATTTTCCTGCGATACATATCAAGTGCATTTGAAAAACGCTATCAACAGCTTGTTGAAGAGGGTGATGGCTTTGAAGATGATAAGGATGCATATGCAGAAGATAATATTTTCTTTGTACCGGAGGATGCCCGTTGGAGCAAGATTGCATCTGCAGCGCATACTCCAGAAATTGGCACTGTTATCGACGATGCAATGAGAGCTATTGAAAAGGAAAATATAACTCTTAAAAATGTACTTCCAAAGAATTATGCAAGTCCAGATTTGGATAAGCGAGTATTAGGCGAGGTTGTTGATCTTTTCACCAATATGGATATGGGCGATACAGAAGAAAGCAAAGACCTTCTTGGCAGAACATATGAGTATTGTATTCAGCAGTTTGCGGCATACGAAGGTGTTAAGGGTGGCGAGTTCTATACTCCTGCAAGTATTGTTAAAACAATCGTTGCTATTTTGAAACCATTCAAAAATTGTCGTGTATATGACCCATGTTGTGGTTCAGGTGGTATGTTTGTTCAGAGTGCAAAGTTTATTCAGGCACATAGTGGCAAGCGTGGCGAAATTGCCGTTTATGGTCAGGAGTCTAATGCTGATACTTGGAAGATGGCAAAAATGAATATGGCAATTCGCGGTATCGACGCAGATTTTGGACCTTATCAGGCAGATACATTTTTCAATGATCTACATAAAACGCTTAAAGCTGATTTTATTATGGCAAATCCGCCATTCAATCTTTCAAACTGGGGACAAGATAAGCTAAAAGACGATGTTAGATGGAAATACGGAACTCCGCCAGCAGGAAATGCTAACTATGCGTGGATTCAGCATATGATACATCATCTTGCGCCAAACGGAAAAATCGGTCTTGTGCTTGCTAATGGAGCTTTATCATCTCAATCAAGTGGTGAGGGAGAAATCAGGGAGAACATTATTCAGGCTGACCTTGTAGAAGGTATAGTTGCTCTGCCTACGCAGTTATTTTATAGCGTTACAATTCCGGTTACTCTTTGGTTTATTTCTAAGAACAAAAAGCAGAAAGGTAAAACTTTATTTATAGATGCCCGCAAGATGGGTTATATGGTTGACCGCAAGCACAGAGATTTTACAGATGAAGATATTCAGAAGTTGTCAGATACATTTACATCATTTCAAGATGGTACGCTTGAAGATGTGAAAGGATTCTGTGCTGTAGCAGACCTAAAAGAAATTGAAAAGCAGGACTTTATTCTGACACCGGGTAGATATGTTGGTATTGAAGAAGCCCCAGACGATGGGGAACCATTTGAAGAAAAGATGACACGCCTTACATCAGAGCTCTCAGATATGTTTGCAAAGTCACATGAGTTGGAAGAAGAAATTCGTAAGAAATTGGGGGCGATTGGGTATGAAGTGTAATTGGAAAGAATGTACTTTGGGAGATTTGATTACTTTTCAAAGAGGACACGATTTGCCCAAAAGACAAATGATCGACGGAAAGTATCCTGTTGTCGGTTCTAATGGGATAATTGGCTACCATAACGAATATACAACGGAATTTCCATCAATCACAATTGGGCGAAGCGGAAATGTTGGTGATCCTTTTATTGTTTACGGACAAACTTGGTCTCATAATACAACCTTATATGTGAAAGATTTCAAAGGTAACGACCCTGTGTTTGTTTATTATTTTCTTAAGACTATGGACTTAGCTAATTATGCCGGTGGCAGTGCAGTACCAACACTAAACAGAAATCACATTCATACATTACCAATTAAAGTTCCAGAAAGTGTAAGAGTACAGAAAAAAATAGGTTACTATTTACGGCTGCTCGACGAAAAAATTGAGCTTGATAATGCCATAAACAATAATTTATACTCGGACAAATCCAGATTTATCGACTTGATTGCAACTTAAAATTCGATTTCGGAGACATCAATCTCACCAGACATCAAACGAGGTAATAATGTATCACGCAAATCCGCAAGTTTTTTTGATTGATTTTCATTCTCTTGCATTTGAGAATACATCGGAGAAACGATACCTTCAAAAGTAGATAAAGATTCGTTATCTGGAATATACAACTGCATTGCATTCAAAATATTGGTTGTCATACTTGGTACGGCAGATCCTGCGTTCATTGAAGCAAGATCTTTACTTTTTACAAAGTGATACACAAATTTGGCAACATTTGAACGTAGCATTTCTGTATAAAACATAGTGTCTACTGACCAGAAGTCACCATTTACATACATAACATTATTCAGTGTTCCTTTACGGGGAATCAGGACTGACTCACCAGTGTAAAGCGGTTTTTCTACATATCGCATTATGCCACCAGAGCCATATACAGGATAAACACCATCTTCAAGTTTTTTATGGTCTTTTCCATATCTTATGGCGACCAAATCGGAGAGAAATCCATTTTTCCAATTAGGATTACGATTTGTTATGAACATTTGCTGATATAATGCCTGAGTTTGTTGCTCTAAATTATTGTTTAATTAAGGGGGATTATGGAAGAAACAGTTATTGAAAAAATAAAGAAAATTGAAAAAATGCAAATGACTGTGGATGGATTTATGGCTGCTGCAGATTATCTAAATCAAGCGATTTCAAAAGATGGTGTTCTTCTTGGAATTTACGGACCTGCATATACAGCAAATCTTGCTTTCGCGTGTGAGGTATATTTAAAACAGTTACAGCTATTAACGATTGGAATAGAAAAAGGACATGAATTAAAGCGCTTATACCAATCATTAAATGATGATACCAAGGCACTGATTAGAGGTAAGTATAAAAATAATTGTGAGAAATATTGTGCAGAAATTAACAATAACACTAAATTACAAGACTTGGATTTATGTTTAGAAAATTATAATAAAGCATTTGAGGATTGGAGATATTGGTTTGAAGGGGAAAAGTCATCTTCTTATATAGGAGGAATAGAGTTTCGTATTTTTATAAAAAGTTTAGATGAATTAGTATCCGAAATGACCAGACAGATAGGTTGCACAAATCAGGAATAACGTTAAAGTATTTATAAAGGAGAGAGATTTATGTCAGGATTATACACAGAAGCAGATTACGAAAATTCAGTTATAGAGCTATTTAGAAATGATTTAGGCTATAAATATGTTTATGGTCCAGATATAGAAAGAGATTTTTACAATCCGCTATATGAGGATGTTCTGATTGATTCTCTGTATTGTCTTAACAGAGCTCTTCCTGATGATGCCATTCAGGATGCCTTATTTAAGCTTAAAAACTTTGAAAACGGAGAACTTGTGCAGAAAAATGCTGCATTTATGGACTATCTGCAAAATGGCATTCCAGTAAGATATTTTGTGGATGGTGAGGAGCGTTCCGCTATCGTTTATCTTGTTGACTATAAAAATCTTCACAATAATTCCTTTATTATAGCTAATCAATGGACTTTTATTGAAAACAGCAATAAGCGTCCTGATGTAATTCTCTTTTTAAATGGCTTGCCGGTTGTATTAGTTGAGTTGAAATCTCCTTCTCGAGAAGAAACGGACGCTTCTGAAGCATACAGACAGCTTCGTAATTATATGCAGGAAATTCCATCTATGTTTATTTATAATGCTATCTGCGTTATGAGCGACCAGTTGACATCTAAGGCAGGTACAATCACTTCAGGCGAAGATCGCTTTATGGAATGGAAAACGAAAGATGGAGATTATGAGAATACACAGTTTGCACAGTTTGATACTTTCTTTGAGGGGATGTTCAAGAAAGAACGACTGCTTGATATTATAAAGAACTTTATTTGTTTTTCAAATGAGGGGATTAACTCATTCAAAATTCTTGCAGGATATCACCAGTATTTTGCAGTTAGAAAAGCAATTGAATCCACAAAACACGCTACTGTTACGGATGGTAAGGGAGGCGTGTTTTGGCATACACAAGGAAGTGGGAAGTCACTTTCTATGGTATTTTATGCACATTTGTTGCAAGGAGCATTGGATAGTCCAACGATAGTTGTTATCACCGATAGAAATGATCTTGATGATCAGCTTTATGGGCAATTTGCAAAGTGTAAAGAATTTTTAAGACAAGAGCCGATACATGCCGAAAGCAGAGAAAACTTAAAGTCTTTGCTTGCTGGCAGACAGGCAAATGGTATTATTTTTACTACAATGCAGAAGTTTGAAGAATCTCACGAAGCATTGTCGGAACGAAACAATATCATTGTTATGGCGGATGAAGCGCACAGAGGACAATATGGACTAGCAGAAACTGTTGATGCTAAAACTGGTAAGATAAAAATCGGAACGGCACGAATTATCAGAAATACTCTGCCTAATGCTACATATATCGGATTTACTGGTACTCCTATTTCATCAAAAGACCGCAGTACTCGTGAAGTATTTGGTGATTATATTGATATTTATGATATGACACAGGCGGTTGAGGATGGAGCAACAAGACCTGTTTATTACGAGAGCTGGGTTATCAAGCTTAACCTTGATGAAGACACTCTTAGGTTGATTGATAGTGAATATGACATTATGGCTGAAAATGCTGATGGAGAAGTAGTTGAGAAAAGTAAGCGTGAACTTGGTAAGATAGAAGCTGTTCTTGGCAATGATAATACTATCAATTCACTTGTTTGTGATATTCTTGACCATTATGAGAATAATAGAGAGCATCTTTTAACAGGAAAGGCAATGATTGTTGCTTATTCTCGACCTATTGCAATGAAGATATACAAGCGTATCTTAGAACTTCGTCCTGCATGGACTGAGAAAGTTGGAGTTGTTATGACTTCTGGTAATAATGATCCAGAAGAATGGAGAAAGATTATTGGCAATAAACATCATAAGGATGAACTTGCTAAGAAATTCAAAGATAATAACAGCACTATGAAGATAGCAATTGTTGTTGATATGTGGCTGACAGGCTTTGATGTTCCTTCACTTGCAACTATGTATGTTTATAAACCAATGTCTGGACATAATCTTATGCAGGCTATAGCTCGTGTAAATCGTGTATTTCGTGATAAAGAAGGCGGACTTGTTGTAGATTATGTTGGAATTGCTTCTGCATTGAAACAAGCAATGAACGATTATACTTCTCGTGATAAAAAGAATTATGGTGATACTGATGTCGCAAAGGTTGCATATCCGAAGTTCTTGGAAAAGCTTTCAGTTTGTCGGGATATGTTCCACGGATATGATTACTCGAAGTTTATAGGTGGAACAGACCTTGAAAGAGCAAAAACTATCAGTGGTGCAGTCAACTTTATTATGGACAGAGAGAAAGTTGATGATAAGGACGCATTTGTTAAAGAAGCACTTATGTTGCATCAGGCATTGTCGCTTTGTTCTTCGTTGGTAGATGAAGAAAGCCGATTTGAAGCAGCATTTTTTGAATCGGTACGTGTTCTCGTTCTTAGACTAACAAACACAGGAGTTGGAAAGAAGATTTCTCTTCCAGAAATGAATGCAAGAATAAATGAGCTTTTAAAGCAGAGTATCAAGAGTGATGGAGTTATCAATCTTTTCTCAGATATCAAAGAGGAATTTTCACTGTTTGATCCGAAGTTTCTTGAAGAAGTTGCCAATATGAAAGAGAAGAATCTTGCCGTTGAACTTCTTAAGAAACTGATTGCAGAACAGGTTTCAGTATATCGTAGGACAAATGTAGTTAAATCTGAAAAGTTCAGTGAAATAATGCAACGTTCTCTTAACGCGTATCTTAATGGAATGTTGACAAATGAGGAAGTTATTGAGGAAATGCTGAATCTTGCGAAACAGATTGCGGCAGCCAAGAAGGAAGGTGACCAGCTTGGACTTACTGCTGATGAGCTTGCCTTCTATGATGCATTAACAAAGCCACAAGCAATAAAGGACTTCTATGAAAATGAAGAACTGATAGCAATTACAAAAGAACTTGCAGACACTCTCCGAAGAAACAAAACTATTGACTGGCAGAAACGAGAATCAGCAAGAGCAAAAATGCGTATGCTTATAAAGAAACTGCTGAAAAAACATAAGTATCCGCCTGAAGGTATGGAAGATGCAGTTCAGACTGTTATGACACAGTGCGAACTTTGGACAGATAATAATGATATGGACGGGGAAAAGGTTGTCAACTTTCGAGACAAATCAATATCATACGCTGAATTAAATTATGCGCCCATGATGGTTGCTGAAAGTACTGCAACATATGGGGTGAAGAAATAACCAAGGTACAGAGTATAAAGATACATTAGACAAATTGACTAAATTTTTGGTTATAGAACATCGAAAGATGACAGCTAAGTGATATCTAAGATAATATATGAAGATAGAATTGGCTTAAGATTTAAGCCAATAAAAATGGAATTTATAGGAAGGTGAATGCAATGACGATTGAAGAAATTTTATCAAAGGAAGAAAATCAGACATTTGATAGAAAAAGTATAAATATTTCTCCAAAGGATTTAACAATACCGATTGTTGCATTTGCTAATGCGGATGGTGGAGATATTGCAATAGGTATAACCGATAAGACAAAAAGAATTGAAGGCATTGATTTTGAAACCAAGAAGTTAAATGAACTTCTAAGAGTGCCATTTGATTTCTGCAATCCGACTATTAAAGTCGGAATAGAAAAAGTTCCATGCGTCGATGAAAAGGGAAGAGAGAATCATGTACTTGTAATGCATATTGACGCAAGTCCACAGGTGCATGCAAATCAGGCAGATGATGTATTCTTAAGAGTTGGTGATAAATCTAAATTACAGACTTTTGAAGAACGTCTTCAGCTTAATTATGACAAGGGAGAACGATACTTTGAAGATAAGGCTGTGCCTGATGCTACGATAGATGATATAGATATGGACTTTGTAAAAGAATATACAGATAAGATTGATTATGGGAAAAGTCCATTGGAATATCTCAAAGAAAACAGAGGTTTCATAAAAGAAAAAGATGATGAGATTCAAATTAGTACCGCTGCAATTCTGTTATTTGGAAAGAATCCGCAAAATTTCTTTCCTCGTGCAAGGATTCGTTTTATACGTTATGAGGGAACCGAAGAAAAATTTGGAACAGAAATGAATGTTATAAAGGACGTCATCTTTGAAGGCACACTGCTTAACATGATAAATGAGGCAATTGCATATTTGGATACGCAGGTAAAAGAAAAAACATATCTTGGACCAGATGGAACATTTGTTACAGATGAGGAATATCCTAAGTTTGTCAGACAGGAATTGATCGTAAATGCTGTTACTCATCGTGCTTATAGTATTACTGGTACGGACATTCAGATAAAAATGTTTGATGACCATATAGTAGTTGAAAGTCCTGGAAAACTTCCGGGGCTTGTAAGAGCGGACAATATACGTTTCACACATTTTTCCAGAAACCCTAAGATTGCAGAGTTTTTAAAGAACTATAAATTTGTAAAAGAATTTGGCGAAGGTGTTAATCGTATGTGTAATGAACTGGAGCAGGTTGGACTAAAAGATCCTGTTTATCATACAAACGCTTTTATGTTGCAGGCGGTTATTTATAATTCAAAAGTTGGAAAAACTACTGTTGAAAAAACCGCTGATTCATTAAAAAAATTGGCTGTTGCAGTCAATAAGTCGTTGATTGATTCTCAAAAGCTGGCGATTGGAGAAGAAAAGTCGGCGATTGACGATAAAAAATCGGCGGTTGATATGATAAAGTCGGCGATTAAGCAACAAAAATATAATGAACCTTCGAAGGCAAATATTCTTAAGGTGTATGATGAAATAGAGAAAAATCAGATTTTTGGAACAAAAGAAATAAAAGAAATTCTTGATTGCTCACCATCCACAGCAAGAGCAGTCATGACAAAGCTTAGAGACATGAAAGTTGTTAAAGCGGTGAATGGTAAAGGAAAGGGAAAGTATGTATTCATAGAATAAAAATGAGGTATAGAGTATTGATGAATGTAAAAGTTCTATGTGTGGAAGTGAGGAGAAGGTAAAAACTGAATTGATTAAAGGCACAAATTTGGTTTAAGTAACTCTTATAATGAAGAGAGGAATGTCACAGAAAATGTCGTAGAAATGTCATAGAAAATGTCATAAAAAATTTGAGAAAAATCAAGTGGCTAAAATCAGAATATTCTAAGAAGCTTTCTAAAGCGTACGAGACTCTTAAAGCAATTTTCTGAAAAAACGAATGTTCGGAAGTTAGTCTCAACGAAGTCTCACAAGATTTGAGCCTGAGTGAGGCTCTATGATATAGCAAAACGCGATAAAACCGGGATTTTCAGGTAAATTATAAAGTTGTAGTCTCAAGTCAGTCTCATTTTTGAAATTGTTTGTTGAGACTAACATGAGACTGAGGAGGTTCAAAATCATGGACATAAGCAAAAAGGATTGGAAATTATTTCGAGAAAGATTATCAGGCTGGCAGGAAAATTATATGGAAGGTCTTGTTAAAGAGTATGCAAATTTTCTGAATGATGATAAAAAGCCTGCATCAGAGAAATTCTGGAAACTTGAAAAACGGATAAAAGAAGATAAGCGTCATCCGGGAGTTATCATGGAGCTGAAAAAATCAGAGGTAATATGGGATATTGTTTGTCTTATTAGACTGAGGGTGATTACATATGATGATTTATCAGAATTCAGTGATGAATTAAAGATGGAAGTAAAAAGAATACTTGAGATGAATAGATAATGACGAAAAGGAAGGTATGACAAATGCGTGATCCAATAGAGAATGTTACGAGATTGCAGAAGCAGTTGAACAATCTGCAATTGGAAAATCAGGTATTAAAGAATATATTGGATAAAGCGGGATTGTCATATCAAAATGAACTGGCAAATATAGGGAAAACGGAAAAGAAAGAGAATTTTGATCCAGAACAGGGAAAAAGGATTGTGCACCTAAAAGAAATCACAGACAGGATGGCAAAGCTCTTTTTGTCATTCTTTTGGGGAAGGAC
>OJAW01000771.1_pt1 | contig 20727 bp, 16 predicted proteins | sample 1589151 | NCBI WGS metagenome assembly OJAW01 (sample SAMN03283290) | human gut metagenome | biome: human-associated habitat; material: feces | host: Homo sapiens | place: Peru | collected 2012
TATCGCTAAGAGATCCAGAAGATAAAGAAAAATATCATCCAGATGATGAGATGTGGAACAAAGCCGAAAACGAATTAAGAGAAGTTTTAAATGAATTAGGCATTGAATACACAGAAGAAATAGGAGAGGCTGCTTTCTATGGACCAAAACTAGATGTTAATGTTACACCAGCAGTTGGTAATGAATATACTTTATCAACTTGCCAACTAGACTTCTGCTTACCAGCAAAATTTGATTTAAAATATGTTGATAAAGACGGTGAAAAGAAAACTCCAGTAGTTCTTCATAGGGCAATTCTAGGTTCCCTAGATAGATTCATGGCTTACATCTTAGAAGAAACAAAAGGAGCACTACCAACTTGGTTATCTCCAACTCAAGTAAAAGTAATTCCAGTAAACCCTGAACTACATAGTGAATATGGTGAAGAAATTACCAATCTTTTAAAGGATAATAATATTAGAGTAGAGTTAGATAATCGTAACGAAAAACTAGGTTACAGATTAAGAGAAGCTCAAACTGAAAAAGTACCATACACTCTAATTCTTGGAGATCAAGAAAAAGAAAACTCTACAATTAGTTATCGCTTATTTGGACAAAAAGATACAACAACAGTTTCAAAAGAGGAATTTGTTAAATTACTAAAAGAAGAAATCGACACAAAAGCCTTAAGAAAATAATAAAAAAACAAGGTCAAGAGAAAACTAAAAACTTTCTCTTTTTCTTTGTCAATTTTTTGTAAAGTGTCAAAAACTTGTCTTTTTTACATTTACTTTTAAACCTAACTTGGGTAATATATAATTAAGCTGTGGCTGATAGTGGGAAAAAGTGGGGGATTTATATGTTTATTGGAGAATATCATCATTCTATTGATGATAAGGGAAGATTGATAATTCCATCTAAATTCAGAGATGACTTAGGAACTAGTTTTATTATTACTAGAGGCATTGAAAATTGCATCTATGTCTATTCTCTAGAATCTTGGAATAAAATTGTCGATAAACTTGAATCTCTACCATTTACAAAGAAAGATGCAAGAACATTTACACGATTTTTCTTATCAGGCGCCAGTGAAGCAGAACTTGATAAACAGGGCCGTATTAACATTACCTCCCCACTAATCTCTTATGCCAAAATTACTAAAGAATGTATAGTAGTTGGTACCGGAGACAGGTTAGAAATATGGTCAGAAGAATTATGGAATGAATTCTTCACTTCTGCTAAAGACAGCATGTCAAACATAGCCGAAAATTTATTTGAAGGTGTGAGTATATAATGGAAAAACATATTAGCGTATTACTAGAGGAGTCAATTTCTTCCCTTAACTTAAATGATTCTAGTATTATAGTTGATTGCACACTAGGTTATGGTGGACACAGTAGTAACATCTTGGCAAGAATAAAAAGAGGGTATTTATTCGCCTTTGACCAAGATAGTGAAGCAATTCGGCATAGTACCGAACGACTATCATCAATCGGTACTAACTTCACTATCATCAAAAGCAATTTTGTTAATTTAAAAGAAGAATTAGCAAAAAGAAACATTTATAAAGTCGATGGAGTCCTATTTGATTTAGGGGTTTCATCGCCTCAATTAGACGATAAAACAAGAGGATTTTCTTATCACGAAGATGCTAGATTAGACATGCGTATGGATAAAGATAATCCTATCTCAGCCTATGAGATTGTTAATAATTATACAAAAGAAGAATTAGCAAATATTTTCTTCAAATATGGAGAGGACAAATTTTCTCGAAACATTGCTAAAAAAATAGTAGAGTATCGCGAAACTAAACCAATAGAGACAACTCTAGAATTAGTTGAAATAATTAAAAGTGCGGTTCCTATGAAGTTTAGAAAGGACAAGCATCCTGCTCGCCAAATATTCCAAGCAATTAGAATAGAAGTAAATCATGAACTAGACGTCATAGAACCGGCCTTAGAACAAGCCTTATCTATCCTAAATGTCCATGGTAGAGTAGCGGTAATTACTTTCCATTCTCTAGAAGATAGACTTGTAAAAAACTTCTTTAAAGAAAAATGTGCAATAGATAAAAAGTTACAAGGAATGCCTAACATTCCAGCAGAGTACTTACCAGACTATAAACTGGTAGTAAACAAGGCCATTGTTCCAACAGCGGATGAATTAAATAATAATCCAAGAGCAAGAAGTGCCAAACTTCGCGTTATAGAAAAGATAAAATGAAAAGGGTGATATAGTGAAAAAAGTAAAAAAACGAATTAAGATTTCTAAATTCGAAAAGTTATTATATACTTTAGCAATTACTTTACTTGTTTTATCTCCTGTATCCATAGTCTTTTCCAAAGCAACTTTATCTAAGATAAATTTTGAAGTAGAGAAAAAGAAAAATGATATAGAAGAACAACAAAAGACCAATGAAGGTCTAGCAATGACTATTAATGAACTAGCCTCACTTACTAAGATTCAACAAGTTGCAGAAGAACAAGGATTGAGTTATAATAATGACAATATAAAAACAGTGCCTGATGAAAAATAGGAGTGATGAAAGTGAAAAACAAAAAGAAGGGAAACAATGTACGCTATTCAAAAGCAATCATAATTTTTTCTCTTCTTTTGTTTGCTTTAATGGCCGGGCGAATTGTCCAACTAGCCTTATCTAAAGAAATTGATGGTGTAAACCTAAAAGAACTTGCTAGTAAAAGAACAACCCGTACTCAAATACTTAGTGCCAAAAGGGGCAACATTTATTCAAACGATGGTGAAATATTAGCCCAAAACGTCTCTGCTTACAAATTAATCGCTTACCTAGATTCAAAAAGAACAACCGATCCTAAAAATCCTCAACACGTTGTCGACAAAGAAAAAACAGCCGAGGCTCTTTCACCAATTTTAGGCATTGAAAAAGAAGAAATATTAAAATATTTAAGTAAAGAAAATGTTTATCAGACTGAGTTCGGAGTAAAAGGTAAAAATTTGACCGAACTAACAAAAAAACAAATAGAAGATTTAAACCTTCCAGGTCTTGGCTTTATCGAAAGTTTTAAAAGATACTATCCTAAAGGTGAATTTGCCTCATATACAATAGGCTATGCTAAAACAACTGCTGATGAAGAAACTGGTAAAGAAACAATTAAAGGCGAAATGGGAATTGAAAAGTCCTATGAGAGTGTCTTAAAAGGAGAAGATGGTTATATTTCTTATCAAAAAGACCTAAAAGGCTACCAAATAGCCAACACTCCAGTCTTAAAAAAAGATGCAACTCAAGGTAAAGACATTTATCTAACTTTAGAAAGTAATGTCCAATTCTTTATTGAACAGGCCTTAAAAAACGTTGACGCTATCTATGATTTTGATTGGTTCCATATCACAATAGCCGATGCTAAAACTGGTGCTATTTTAGGTACTGCTACCTCACCATCCTTTGATCCTAATACCAGAAACATCACCAACTACTTAGATATGTTAGTAGCCTCTCCTTATGAACCAGGTAGTACGATGAAAACATTTACTTACATGGCTGCTATGGAAAATGGTGTTTATGATGGCTCTGAAACTTATACCTCAGGAGTCTATGTTACAAAAGATGGTACTGAAATAGGTGACTGGAATCGTAACGGATGGGGTGTAATTAACTTTGACAAAGGTTATGCTATGAGTAGTAATACTGCCATTATTAATATGATTGAACGTCATATGGATAGTATGATGCTACGTCAATACTTTAAAAAACTTGGTTTCGGTAAAAAAACAGGTATCAATCTCCCAAATGAAAGTGCCGGTAAATTAGATTTTAAATATGAAACAGAAATATATAATGCTGGTTTTGGACAAGGTATCACGACAACTCCAATCCAAAATATTCAGGCGATGACCACTCTTACTAATGATGGAATTATGTTAAAACCATACATCGTTTCTAAAATAGTAGACCCATCAACCGGTGAAGTAATATTAGAAAACAAACGTAACGAAACAGAACGTGTAGCCTCTACTATGACTGTACAGAAAATGCTTCAACTAATGGATGATTGTGTAAATATAGATGGCAATACTGGTACTTGGTTCAAACTGGCATCTGGCGAATTAATTGGTAAAACTGGAACATCTCAAATAGCCAGTGAAAACGGTACAGGATACTTAGCCGGTAAAGAAAATGTAATTTCTTCTTTCTCTGGAATCTATCCAAAAAGTAATCCTCAATACATAATTTATGCTTCTGTAAAAAGACCAACTGCCGGTAGTACTAAACCTTTAGCAACCGCTATAAAAGAAATAGTTGATAATCTAAGTAAATACTATGGTACAGAAGATCAAACCACCTCATCTGTACAAGTACAAGAATTTAAACTAGATAACTACGTCAATAAAAAATTATCCGATGCAAAAACAACTTTAGAGGCTAAAGAAATAAAATACATGGTAATTGGAAACGGTACTAAAATAATAAAACAGTACCCTGAAAAAAATAACACAATTACGAGTGCCGATACACTATATATAATAACTAATGATTCAACATTTACAGTGCCAAACGTAGTAGGATTATCTTCAAAAACTGCCAGTAATTTACTTCAAAAATTAAACATCAAGGTCAACTTAACTGGTGTAGGCTATGTAACAGAACAGTCAATAGCAGAAGGTACCGTAATAACTCCAGGTATGGAAATAAGTCTAACCTTAAATCCTAAATTCACGACTTGATAGCATCCAACTTGAATTCACGTAAATATAATAAATATAGTCAGTATAACTATATTAAATGTAGCATGCCTACAAAAAAATATCAGGCATATGTCTACCTAAATTTTAAAACTACTACCAATAATTATAATTTCTGTTATAATAGTAATATAGACAATATGTAGAAAGGAACATGTCCATGAAAGCACCTCTAAATATTCGTAACTGGATAATAATAATGTTATGTGTAACTATAGTTTGCATGGCTATTGGTTTTGCTTTTCTATCTATGCAATTAGAAGAAAGAAACAGTAAAGTTCCAACTCATGATGTATCTTTTACCAATATAAATCCTAGAACCCCTGTTCAAGGTGGCGTAAACACCCCTTCAGCAACTACCAATATTACTAATTCTAATCAAACTATAAATTTTAAATTTAACTTATATGCTCCAACCGATGAAGTAAGTTATAGAATAACTATCAAAAATAAAGGTACTATCGATGCTGAAATCGTTGCCTTAATTGAATATCCAGATTATCTTAATAATCAAACCGCGGCTCAAACAATCTTTCCGGTAGAGGTAAAACACAATAATATAATTGGTAAAGTCCTAGCCCCAGGCGAAGAGACAGAATTAAATGTCGCTGCAACCTTTAACTATAAGTCCCTTGCTCAACCAATGACTGTTCCTTACCAAATAACTTTAATAACAAAGAGTCCAGAAAAGTAAAAGAGACTTAAAAGGAAACTCTGAGTAGCCTTTTTACTTGGATATCTAAATCATGATTAATTTCAAACTCTAGAGTCTATCTAGAGTTTTCTTCTGTTTTTTTCTAATAATCTAAACCTCAAGGAAAAATAAAACTACAAAGTCCTCAATACTACATTCCCTCATCCTCCAAATAACCAAAATAAAGATACATTATTGTTAAGTATATTATTGTTGCTTTTTATACATTTATGTTATAATTACTATAATAGGAGAAGTATTTAGTATGAAAAAGGTGAAAAAAAATAAAGAAAACAAATTCCCTGTATTAATTTTTTTACTATCTATTTTAATGTTAATGCTTGGCTTTTATTACGAATATGTTGCCAGTCCCACTAGAATTTTCAAAAAAGCCTTAACTAATATAACTTCCAATCTAAAAGAAGTAGTAGAAATGTTTGACTTTGATACAGGCTTAAAGAAAGACTATACAAAAACATCAAATATAAAGATAACTTCCAATTCTAGTAACTATAATTCTAAGTTAGACTTAACAAAATACAATAAAAATCTAACTGCCATCAACTACCCAGTCTTAACTAAAAATCTAAGTGAAACAAATACAACTGTTAAGGTAATAATGGATAGAAAAAATAAAAAAAGACTAGTAACAGTTATTAGTACTCTAAATGGTGCTAACCTTCTAAATACTAAAAGTCTAATCGAAAACTCCACTGAATACTATTATGACTCCGCTATAAAAAATACTTACATAAACTTAGGAAATAATACTTATTTTGAATCCCTTGGTAAATCTACAACCGAGTCTGATAATTTTAAATATTTATATGACCATACCCTAGATTCTCTAGCAAGCACTTTATCGACAAAAGTAAAAGTAAAGAAAGAAAACTCTCGCAATAAAATAACTCTTACTATAGATAATAAGACAACAACTGAAATTATCAACAAAGTTCTAACTAGTTTAAAAAGTGATAATAAATCAAGTCAGATTCTAACTAGTTACAACCAAGAATTTAAAAAAATCAAAAGTAAAGAAAATTACAACATATTACCAAAAGATGCTACTATCGAATTTAATATTTATACTGAAAAATATACCTATAAAATAACAAACTATGAAATAATTTATAAATCAGGTGAAAAAACAGTAACTATAACGTACAAGTACCAGACAAAAACATCAGACAAAGGCAAAATTATAGTAAATACTGAAGAATATACCTACAAATATAAAAATACACCTAAGTCCAAGGAGATAATTCTTTACAATGATAATAAAAAAATAGGAGAAATATCTATAGAAAAAACAAATACAGGAATTCTTTTTGACAGTAATACAATAATTAATGATAATGAATTGAATATTAACTATATTTATAATATACTAAACTTGAAGAAAAACACCTCCTACAACGAAGAACAACAACTAATTATAAGAAGTTCTGGTAAAAATCAAGAACTATTAAACTTTGACGTCGTTATAAAAACTAAAGTAACATCTAAGAATAGGATAAGTGAAAATACTTCATCATCGATAATTAAAAATGCTCTGACTCAAGAAGAACAAGATTATCTAACAAACAAAACTATACTTATTTTTAATAAACTTAATAGTTAAGAGGAGTGAAAATATGCCAAAGAAAAAGAAAAATAACAAATTAAGAAAATTTATCCCAACAACAACATCAGAAAAAATATTGACAATAGCCTTTATCGTATTATTGATAACTGTAGTAGTACTATTCTTTGTAGCCATGAATAAAAAACATGAAGTTGCCAAAAAACATGCGGCTGATATAGTTGTCCCAATAGTTGAAAAAGGTACTAATAATACTATAAATATTGATATCTCAAACTTGAAAGCAACCGCACTTAAAGACTATTCTTTTAGAGTAACAAATTATAAAGACAAAACCGTAAATAGTAGTTCTGCAATATACAACATAGAATTTGATACTAATGATAATGATGTTACTTTAAAACTATATAAAAATAATAAAGATGAAAACTTATTTAAAGATGCCTCAACTTATGAGTTGAAAGATATAAAATTATCACAAAAAGAAGAACAAGAAGATACATATACCTTAATAATAAAGGCTAATAAAGAGATAAAAGATAAGCAAAGCATAAAGGTTAAAATATCAGGACAACAAATTGACAATTAATGCACGATAATATATAATAAAAAGGTAGAGTGGAGGAATAAAATGGAGAAGATTGAAACATTTGAAACAAATGAAAAAGTAGTAATTTTAAAAGACGGAAAAGAAGTAGAGTGTGATATTTTATTTACGTTTGATAGTGAGGATACTGGCAGGTCATATGTAGGTTATTCAGATCATTCAATCGCTAAAAATGGTAGAGAAAACATCTATGTATCGTCATATAATCCAAATGCTGAAGAAATAGTTTTTGAAAACGTAACAGACCAAAATGAATTAGAAATGGTTCAAGATGTATTGATGCAAATAGATAAAGAAGCACAAAAGAGTTAGGAGTGGTACAATGAATGAATATGCAAGAATAACTACTGAAGTTGAAAAAAATCTAGCAGAAGTACAACACTTAAATAGTGAAAGAGAAGCCATAATGGCTTCTGCCAACAGTTTGCCTGAGGCAGAATATCAAAGAGAACTTGGCATCGTTGAAAGGTTTTTAGCTAGAGAACAATTAAAATTAGAACAGAATAGAAATATTTTACATGAATATGATAGAGCACATAGTTTATTAGGTGACTTAGATAGATTAAATAACCAATATGATGACGTTCGTGATGACATTGATAGACAAGAAAGAGACGAAGAAATAGCCGCAAAAAGAAATGAATTACAAGCCGCTATGCAGGAGTTACCAGAAGAAATGCGTGATGAATTACGTAGCAGTGTCATTGCCGAGAGAACTTTACCAATTTCTCCAAATATGGAAATTAATGAAACTAGAGAACCTGTCCCAGAAATTACTCCAGTACACGCTGAAGAAATAGCAGAAGAGCCAGTTCAAGAAGCCCGTCAAGTAAAAGTTCGTCGTGTTAATCCAAATAGAGTAATAAATGTAATTCCATCAAGAGTAGCAAGAGAAGAAAATACACAAGAGAATAACACAGAAGCATCAGTAACACCTGTTCCAGAAATAAACGAAGTTGCCACTCAAGAGCCAACTCTAAGTAATCCAACATTAGGAACAGATTTAACTCCAGAAGAAGCAATACGTATTTACGAACCAGCCGCAAGTCAATATGAAGAAGCAGGAATCACAGGAACTAGAGCTCAAAATATAGTTGAAGAGGCAAATAATATGCTAGAAAGCAATGGTGCAACAACCGAAGCCCAAGAAACACCTGTAAGAAGAACATCAGTAGACTTAAATTTAACTCCAGAAGAAGTAATTAGAGTCTATGGTCCATCTGCAAGAATATATGATTCAGCAGGAATCACAGGAACTAGAGCTCAGCAACTAGTAGAAGAGGCAAATAGAACACTAGCAGCAAGAGAAGAAACACGTGAAGAATCACGTATAGAAACACCAGAGAGAAGAAACGTAACATATATTCCATCAAGAGTAGCAACTAGCGACTTAGAAGGAATTGTTAATACTTTAAACAATAGAGAAGATTCTGCAGTAACAGACCAAACAGTAGAAAAAACAAATTCGACAGAAAATCTAGAAAACTTAAGAAATATTGTTAATGAATTAGATAAGCAAAATCCAACTACTATTGCTCCTGCTGCTCCAGAAGAACCTTCATTAGAAAGTATAAGAGAAGCATACTTAAAAGCCAGAGATGACTATGAAGTATCAACAGAAAGATTTAGAAAAATATTTGATGACGAAACACAAGAAATCAGACAGTTTGGACCATATAATCAAGAACAATTTGATGAATATGTCGATAAATACTCAAAACTAAAAAGAGAAGAAAATGCTAGATGGTTAGATGCCAGAAGAAGAATGCAAGAGTATGGTGAACAACTAGGAAAAGCAAACCAAAAGCAAACAAATGCAACTGATTCTGCACAGCAAGTAGAGCCAGCAACTAAAACAGTATCAGCACCAACTCCACCAACACCAGCAACCCAACCAACTAGTCCTCAGCCATTTGAGGGTAGTGTAGATGAAATTAAGCCAATCACAAATGGGGAACCACCATTGGGTCTTCCACCAAAAAGTGAACCGACCCCATTAGGTCTTCCACCACATGAACCAACACCAGCCGCTCCAGTTCCACCAGAAGAGCCAAAAGCACTTCCACCTCATGAGCCAACTCCACCAACACCTGTTCCACCATCTGAACCAACACCACCAGCTCCAGTTCCAACTCAAGAAGAAACACCAGTCAAGAAAGGTGTAAATGAAATAATTTATGAATTAACCGATGGCTTAAATCTAACTAAAAAAATGGATAAAAAGTACCGTGCTTCAAATATCAGAACTTCAAAAGAGTTTACGAGTAAACTAAAAACTGGTAATGTACTATACAACGTTGTTGGTTTGGTACCAGCAATAATAAAGGTTCCAATTAATTTTACAAGAAAAATAGTCAACAAATTAACTTACAGTATAGAAGAAAGAAAAAATGTTGAAAAACTAAAAGAAAGAATCTGGAAATTGTCAGAAACTGACATAGAGACACTTTGGAAAGAATATCGTGGAACTAAAGTTATTCAAGAAAGATATGTACCAATTCTAAATACATTATTAAATGAGAGAATGCAAGACTATGCTCAGAAAAAAGTAGCAATCTTAAATGAACAGATTACTAACAACTATCAAATATTGTTTGCTGCTATGCACGAGGTAGATGAATGTGATAAACGTCTAGCAAATGAACACGACCCAGATAAAATAAAAGTAATTGAAAACGTTAAAAAATCTATTCTAGAAGGTAAAGCAGATTTAGTAAAAGCAGTTCGTGCCCAATATGTAGAGGCTAACCAATGGATGTCAGGCGGAGCCCATGGTTTTGAAGAAGACATGAAAGCCGCTAGTACTAAAATGACATTAGTTGGAAAAAGATTTGCTAAAGATCATGACTTTGACCCAGAATTAGCCAAACGTCAAGCAAATTTAGAAAAGTTAGAGAATAAGGCTATTGCTGAGCACAATGATGAATTGGCTTTAAAAGCATTTACTAGTGCGGAAACTTTATTAATGGGTGAAACAGAAATAAAAAATACTATCTTTGGTCAAAGATCAACCGGTCAGAAATATGCAATGCCAGTAGTTGAAAAGGTAAATTACAATGATGATCCATTTGTCAGAGATTTATTAACAACAATTGCTGTAACCTCTGCTGCTGTAAGTGCTGTAAGTGCTATAAATACTCATGTTACTCAAGGAAATGATATCTTACAACATCACCAAAGCGAAATTGACAGTGTAAATGCTGCGAATAATGCTACTATGGATCGAGTACATCAAATTGGTACTGACATAACTGATAATGCAGATGCCTTCGTGAAAGGAGGCTTTGCTCAAACCAAAAAAGATATAATAAATAGCAGTCACACATTAGAAAGAGCTGCCTTAGACCGAACCGCAGGTTCATCTGGTTGGGCACCAGGAACATCAGCCTATAATCAAGCCGATGCCCTAGCACATGCTCAGTACAATAGTATGGCCGATGCTGCTAAAGCCGAATTAGATAGTATTGCTTCAAAATATTCATCAGGTGCAATCACTCCAGAGCAGGCTTTAGAAATGGTAAATAATGTAGCCAATGCAAATCATACCAAGTTAGTAGAAATATACCAAAACTATCAACCAGTATTAGAAAACTATGCTGCGACTCATCCATTTGATTTACATGGAGTTCAAGAAAGTATGGAATATGTTCTAAATAATCCAGATGCCATTATTAAAATGAATGAAGGTATGGTTGAGTCAATTACACTAGGCAAAGAACTAACAGGATTATCAGCAGAACATATAGCAGCGATTAATTCTTTACCAAGTGATTTAAGACAAACTTTATTTGCTAATGGAGCAGCAGCCGTTGCCCTAACATATAATGTAGCAAATAGAATGAATTCAAATGCTGCAGCCGGTAAATATGGAAGTACAGCAAGTGATATAGTTCGAAGTTACATGAACAGAGAACAAAGCGAGACTTCTAATGCCGAATTAAGAGAAATGCTAGGCACATCTGATAAACCATCAGAGGCAAAAGAAGCAGGCCACTCAAAATAAAAACAAAATGTAGGACATAAAAATCCTACATTTTTAATACTTTACAAAATCAAATCAATAAAAAATATTCTAGGGAAATAATATAATATAAAAAAGTCTTTTAAAATCAATACTTAAAAGTTATTTCTAATTCAAACTTTTACGTTTGAATCGAATCTTAAACATTTAACTTGTTAATATTAAAATAACATGGTATTATTAAAATAGAGGTGAGAAAGTGAAAAAGGTAAAATATTTAGTTGTACTATTATTAGGAATACTTGCCGTAACCGGTTGTGGAAAGGAAGAAGCAGCCTCAAGTACTATGGTTTGTACTAGAACTATTTCTCAAGATACTGTTTCCATGGATTTAAAGTATACTGTAACTTACCAAGGAGATTACGTTGAAAAAGTAGAAAGCGTTGAAAAAGTAACAACTGATGCTACAGATGAACTAGAAAAATACAAAACAACAATTGAAGATACATACAAACCATATACAAGTATTAAGTATTATGACACAGACGTAAAAATTGAAGGTAATACCTTAACTAGTACAGTAGTAATTGATTACTCAAAAATTGACTACAATGAATTTACAAAAATCGATTCTGCTAATGGTCAACTATTTACAGAAGATGGCAAAGTAAAACTTGAGACAATGGAATCATTATATACTACAATTGGAGCAACTTGTACTAAAAAATAAAATACATCTTTAGCAACTTCGGTTGCTTTTTTCTTTCATTGACAAAGACTAAAAAAAACGATAGAATAAATACAGGTTTAGGAGGAAAAACATGACAAATGAAAAATATTTAGTAATTAATGGTGGTAGTTCATCATTAAAATTCGCATTATATTCAATGCCAGAAGAAAAAGAACTAATAAATGGTTATATTGAAAAAATTGGTGCTCCAGACTGTTTCTGGACTTTAAAAATAAATGGAGAAAAGATTAAACATGAAGCACCTTTAAAAAATCACTTAGAAGCAGTAGAAACAATGATGAAAGAATTAATCGATAATAAAATAATTGAAAGTTCTGCTGAAATTAAAGGTGTAGGTCATCGTATTGCTCATGGTGGAGAATATTATCCATCATCAGTTTTAATAGATGATGAAGTTATTAAACATATTGAAGAATTAACAAAATTAGTCCCATTACATCATCCAGGACAAATTGCTGGTATCAAAGCCATGGAACAAGAATTAGCAAATGTCCCACAAGTTGCTGTATTTGATACTTCATTCCATCAAACATTACCAAAGGCTAATTATATGTACGCTGTACCTTATGAATGGTATGAAAAATATGGAGTTAGAAGATATGGTTTCCACGGAAGTAGTCACCAATATATAACTCAAGAAATGCAAAAAAGATTAGGTAAAAAAGATGTTAACTTAATTATTTGTCATATCGGTTCAGGTGCTTCAGTTGCTGCTGTAAAAGATGGTAAGAGTTTAAATACTTCTCTAGGTATGTCAGCAATCGAAGGTCTAATAATGGGTACTCGTTGTGGTTCAATTGATGTTTCAATTCCAGAATATATATCAAAAGAATCAGGAAGAAGCATTGAAGAAGTAATGCAAGACTTAAGCAAAAAATCAGGTTTACTTGGAATCTGTGGTAAAAACGACTTCCGTGATGTTGAAGAATTAGCAGAACAAGGTGATGAAAAAGCAAAATTAGCCCTAGAAATGGTTGAAGATTCAATTGTTAAATATATTGCTCAATTCTATTTTGAATTAAATGCTGATGTAGATGCTATCGTATTTACTGCTGGTGCCGGAGAAAATGACATCGACTTAAGAGCCGGAGTAATGAGAAAAATTGAAAAGCCAATGAATATTGTTTTCGATGAAAAAGCAAATGATAATATTGCTAAATTCAGATCTGAAAGAGAAGGAATCATTACTAAAGAAGATTCAAGCATTCCAGTATATGTAATTCCAACAGACGAAGAATTAATGATTATAAGAGATACATACGAAACAGTATCAAAGTAAAATACATTCTATCTAAAACATACTCAAGAAAGTACGCTCGCTGCGTACTTTTAAATTTACTATCAAAAAATAAAATGTTATACTAATATAGAAATAATTAAGTTTGGTGATCATATGAAACATATCTTTATAGTTAACCCAATCTCCGGAAAAGGGAAAACTCTAAAAACAGTAGATAGAATAAAAAAAGTCTGTGAAGAAGAACACTTAGACTATGAAATACACTACACAGAATATCCACAAGAAGCAACCAAGATAGCCAGAAAATATCGCTTTACTAAAAATATAATTTATAGTGTTGGTGGCGATGGCACTCTAAATGAAGTATTAAATGGCATAGTAGGTACAAAAAATTTACTTTGTGTAATCCCGTCTGGCTCTGGAAATGATTTTTATAAAACGCTTTCTAAAATAGATGAAGAGTACCCAGTAATTGATATTGGTAAAGTAAATGATCGTTATTTTATTAATATTATAAGTATCGGAATAGATGCTGAAGTAGCCAATAATGTATCTCTAATGAAAAAAAGAAAAGTACCAACCAATCAAATATACAATGCTAGTTTAATATACACTTTCTTTAAATATAAATATAAAGATATAGAATTATCAATCGATGAACAAGAACAACGTAAAGGTAAGTGTACCATTTTAACAATTTGTAATGGTCAAGTATATGGTGGAGGTTATAAAATTGCTCCTAGTGCTAAATTAACAGACGGTTATTTTGATGTCTACTATGTCGAAAAAGTTAATAAGCCAAGTCTTCTATCATTAATAAATATGTTAAAACAAGGTATTCACGAAAGACATAATAAAGTCCATAAAAGTCATGCTACTAAAGTTAATTTTAAATGTGATAAAGAATTAGTTTGTAATATAGATGGAGAAACAATAATCGCTAAAAAATTCAACGTCAAAATAATACCTAATGCCATAACCATCTATAACAATAAAGAATTGCTAAAAAAGTTTCTAAGATAAAAATACTTTTGTCCAACTAACCAATCAAATACTTTCTAGTTGTAGCAACCAAATAGGTAAAAGCATTTCCAAAATAATCAACTAAACATTCAAAAAGCAGTAAGAAAACAGTCGAAATAAAACGACTGTTTCTTTTTTTAATTTTATAAATTCCAAACATAATATTATTAGAAAAGTTATTTTTAACAAGAGTTTCACTATGAAAAGTTAAAATTGCCACTATTTTTACCCTGAAAATCAAAAATTTGTTTGACAAAAGTCTCAAAAACGGTTAATATAGTGTGCTAACTCCAAGGACTAAGTCCTGGAAAAAATAATATAGGAGGAATACAAATGGTTAAAAATTCTAAATTGAAAAAGCTTTTCACATGGCTTTTTGTAATTGCTGGAATATTTGGCCTAACAATAGTTGGAAATGCTCAAGATGAAGCAGGAAAAATTATTGTATCCAAAACAGCAACAAAAATCTATGATGAAACAAGTACTGACAACTTAGAAAAAGGTAGATATGCTAAAGTAAATCTATCAGTAAAAGCAAATCCATACAATACATCAGTAGTAACAAATGGCAAACTTGACATTGTGTTAATATTTGATAGTTCAAATAGTATGGCAACAAGATCTGGTCGTTTTAGTCCAACCACTAGAATGCAAGATGCTAAACAAGCAGCCAAAGACTTTGCTAATACTTTGATGGATGACAAAGGTACTGTAAAAATTGGTATCGTTGAATTTGGTACTCAAGTAATGGATGTTCAAGAAATGACTTCTACAAAAAGTACTGTTACTAGATTTATTGATGACAAATTAAATATTCCAAGAAATGAGCAAGAAGGTGGTACCAATTTACAGGCTGCTATTGCCAGAGCAAACACAGTACTAAATAATGGAAAAAGAAAAGATGCTAAACAAATAGTTATCATTCTAACAGATGGAGTTCCAACTTTCTTTAACTATAATGGGACTAGATATGGAAATGGAGAAACTGATGCTGTAGTTGATTATAATTGTAGTGGACAGGGCTGGGGAAAAGTTTGTGATAGACAAAGACCTTCAGATGCTGCAAAAACTGAATTAGATAACTTAAAAACAACTCATAAAACATCTGATGTCTACACAATTGTTTTTGGAAACGCAACAGGTGCAACAGAAAAATTAGCAAAAATAAATCCAGAAAATAAAGATCCATTATATAAAAACTACAATGCCTTATCTGGTGAAGATTTAAAGAAAATGTTTGAAGACTTATCAGAGCAATTAATGAACATAATTGGAAAAAATAGTGTTGTAACAGATATAATTCCAAAAGAGTTCACTTTAACTGCCTCTTCAAAAGCCTCTTTAATAGAACAAGGCGTAGAAGTTGTAGAAAATACAGATGGCACAACTACCTTAATTTGGAATATTGGTAATATCGAAGCCAATAATATAAACGAAATAACATATGAAGTAAAAGCTAAAGATGACTATCATGGTAGTATTTATACTAACCAAAGTGCAACTCTAACAACAACAGTTGCTGAAGATAATCCTTATTATGATGAAACTTCTCAAGAAATAAATTTTGAACAACCAACGGTTGAAATACCAGCAATCGCAAAAGATGATCACTATAGTGAAAATCCAAGCTACATAGGCTATGCCTCATCATCAATTACTGGTACAAGTATTTTAAATAATGATTTAAACAAAGAAATAAAAACCGATAAAACAAAAGCAAATGACACAGTAGAAGTAAAAGATGAAATCATTATAAATGAAACATCAACAGTTGTTAAAGTATCAGGTGAAACTAATAAATATCAAATTACTAAAGATGGAGTTTTACAAGGTACCCTAACAGTTAATGAAGATGGAACATTTACTTTTGATGCTACAAATGAAGCATCAGGTAAAGTTGAATTTACTTATCATATAAAAAGTACAATCAACACTCATCATGAAACAGAGTTTGTTTACAGTAATGATGCAAAAGTAACACTACTAATAAACTCTCGTCAAAAAACATCACTATCCGGTGTAAAAGTTTGGGAAGATGCCAACAATAATGATGGTCTTCGTCCAACTACCATAACAGTAAAATTACTAGCAAATAATCAAGAAATAGCCTCTCAAGAAGTTAGTGCTTCTACTAATTGGACTTATGAATTTACTAATTTATATGTTTATGAAGAAGGACATGAAAATGAAGCAGATTATTTAATAGACTATACTGTTAAAGAATTAAATGTTCCAGGCTACACAACAGTAATAACTGGAACAACAATCACAAATACCCATGAAATTGATACATCAGTAGAAGTATCAGTAAGAAAGGTATGGGATGATGCCAATAACCAAGATGGTCTACGTAAAGAAATTACAGTAGCTCTACTTGCCAACGGAGAAGAAGTAGACAGTATCACTTTATCAGATACTAATAACTGGACATATACTTTTACTAATTTACAAAAATATGAAAATGGTAAAGTAATAGAATATACAATTGAAGAAAAAACAACATTAACTGGCTATAAAGTAGAAATAACTGGTTCAGTAAAAGAAGGTTATACAATTACTAATACTCATACACCAGTAACAATTAATATATCTGGTGAAAAAGTATGGTTAGATAACAATAACAATGATAATACCAGACCAGAAAGTATAACTATCAAATTACTTGCCAATGGACAAGTTATTAGAACTACTACCGTAACTAATGCTAGTGCTACAACAGCAAATAATTGGACTTATGAATTTAAAGATTTACCAAAATATGAAAATGGTCAAGAAATTATCTACACAGTAGAAGAAGTACCTGTAAAAGATTATGAAACTTCATATGATGAAAGAAATCCATTAACAATTATTAACACTCATGAAAATGAACAACTAGAATTATCCGGTGAAAAGACATGGAATGATGCTAATAATCAAGATGGAATCCGTCCAGAATCAATTAAAGTAACTTTAATTGGAAAAGTAGGGGACAAAACAGTTTATACTTCTGAAAAAATAGAAGTAACTGCTGCTACTAACTGGAAATATAATTTTGGAAAAGTAGATAAATATTATGAAGGCCAAGAAATTACTTATACTGTAGTTGAAGATAATGTAAAAGGGTATAATATTGAGTACAATGGTCTTGATATTACCAATACTCATGCTCCATCAACAATCGATATTACAGGTAAAAAAGTATGGAACGATGCTGATAATCAAGACGGAAAAAGGCCAGAAGAAATCACTGTAATTTTAAATAAAACTGTAGCCGGAGTAACAACAAAAGTAACTGAGACTATAGTTAAAGAAGATGCTGAAGGTAACTGGAAATTCAGATTTGCAAACTTACCAGTTTATGAAAATGGTCAAAGAATTATTTACACAGTAGAAGAAGTAGATGTAGATGGTTATACAAGTGAAATAAAAGACTTTACTATAACTAATACACATACTCCAGAAACGGTAACATTCAATATTCAAAAAGAATGGTACGATGAAGAAAATAATGATGGAATTCGTCCAGACTCAATTACTGTAAGAATCAAAGCCAACGGTGAAGAAATTCTAACAGCAATTCTTTCAGAAGAAACTAATTGGCAAGCAACATTTAAAAACTTACCAAAATATAAAAATGGACAAGAAATTATTTATGAAATAGTAGAAGATGCCGTAGAAGGATACACTCCTACAGTAACTGATCCTATTAAAGAAACTGATAACAATATAACAATCGTTATTAGAAATACCCATGAACTAGAAACAACAGATATTACAATTAAAAAAGTATGGGATGATATAGAAAATGAAAATTCTCGTCCAGATTCAATCACTGTAAATATCTATGCTAATGGTGAATTATTTGAAACAGTTGAAATAACAGCAGAAAATAATTGGACATATACCTTAGATGGTTTACAAAAATACTTAAATGGAGAAGAAATAATTTATACTATTGAAGAAGTAGAATTAGAAGATTATGTAACAAGTTATGATGGTTATACAATTACAAATTCTTATAAATCAAAAGGAGAAATAACTCCACCAAATACTGGAACATCTTCAAATACTAACAATTTATATCGTGAAATGTTAGTACTAATTCTAGGAGCATTAAGTATAACTTATGTTTTCAAAAGAAAAGAAAATTAATATGAAATACGTACTCTCATAAGAAAGTACGTATTTTTTTTATTGTCCAGTAAATTGCCTTCTGTAATAAAGGATTGATATCCTATATATCACATTAGTAATAAGTTTTCTAAATCATAGAACTATGCTAGAAACTATAAAATTAAATGTCATAAAAGATTTTTCTAATAATTTAATCATTTATAATGCCTCCACTCCAATAGGAACCAATAAAAAAGAAAATAATAATTTCACCAAACCCGAAAAAATAGAAAAAATAATTTCTAAAATAAAAGAAAATACAACACCAGAAAATGACACTTATACTATTACTAGAAAAATGGATAAAGAAGAAATTATGATTTCACATTTTATGAACGAAATAGTTCTAGAAATAAATAATTCTAATAACAAAAAAATATGGACATATTATATCAGTAAAAGTCCCAATATATACTATATTGAAGAACAAGATAATAAGGAAATAACTAGTATTATAATAGATGAAAAGAATATTCAAAAAGCATCTAGTCAAGAACAAGAAATATATAATGCATTTTTTGAAAACATAAATAAATACTTGTAATTTATCAAAGAAAGAATAAGAGAGTAACCAACAGTTACTCGCTATTTTTTTAACTTTAGTTTATGCTTAAACTGAAAGGAGAGATTCAAAATGAAAAAAATCATACTTACTTTTACAACTATATTATTATCGACAACACTACTTTATTTTCTTAGTAACTATAATCAATTCAAAATTTATATATTTGAAAGTTATGATGAATCATTTTTTGTAAGTGGAAATGCTACATTCAGTAAAAAAATGCATTTATTAAATATAAATGCTTTAAGATACCGAAAAGAAGGCATTAATCTAAAAAGAGCAAAAATATCTTTAATTGCAAAAATCAATGGTAAAGAAAGACTAATATATGCTCGTAAAAATGAAACAGATGGTCTATTTTCATTGACAGAGTATCTAAAATCATATTCATTTACACTTACAGAACAATATGGTTATAATGAATCATTCCCACCAGAAATTTATATATTTAAAAATTGAAATGACAGATGAATTTGATAAGGAATATATAAATATCATAAAAATAAAGTCCCAGGTTTATTCTAATAATCGTTGGTTTTATCAAAAATCACCTGCTCAATAAGAAGAAAAAATGCATACTTTAAATAATGTCCAAATATAGCCAACTTTAAGTTTATTATTCAATAAAACACTTTGTACTATCAAAGTGTTTTTTCTTTGCCTATTCCCTTACTACTAGACATTTATTATTGTCTTTCCCACGAAAAAATGATATACTCAATTCATAAAGATAGTGAGGATTTGTATATGAAAAAGAAAACTAAACAAAAACAAGATTCAAAGGCCTTTTTTATTGTGCTAGTAATTGTATTAGGATTATTTCTAATAAAAACATTAAGTAAAGTACAAATGGATGTTAATACATCTCCCAAATATTTAAACATTCTCTCATCATACGAAAATGCAGACTTAGAGTGATATGAACCCCGTTTCTTGGACATAAGAGAAACGAGGTTTTTATATGTCAAAATTAACTTACGAAGATAAAATAAATTTATATACTGATAAAAAGGAAGGAATGTCGATAGGAAGTTTATCAAATAAATACAAAGTAAGGAAAAGTGTAATTAATTATCTAACTGCATTAATAGATAAACATGGAATAGACATTTTAAGGACAAGTAAAAATAGAATTCATACTAAATACGAGAAACAGGAAGCAATAAATAGAGTTCTAATTAATGGTGAAGCCAAATGGGCTGTGGCATTAGATATCGGCTTATTAGGTAAAGGTATGTTAGATAATTGGATTAAAAATTATAAAGAAAATTGTTATAATATAGTTGAACGAAAGCGAGGGCGGTCAACTATGCCAAAAATAACAAAGAAAAAAGAAAATGAAACTAAAGATGAAAAAATTAAAAGATTAGAAGAAGAAAATTTATATTTAAAAGCGGAACTTGAATACTCAAAAAAATTGAGAGCCGTTGTTCAAGCAAGGAAGAATCAAC
>OJAW01000772.1_pt1 | contig 20725 bp, 21 predicted proteins | sample 1589151 | NCBI WGS metagenome assembly OJAW01 (sample SAMN03283290) | human gut metagenome | biome: human-associated habitat; material: feces | host: Homo sapiens | place: Peru | collected 2012
AAACAACCATCAAAGATGGTTGGCGAATGAAATTTATTTCATTCTTTTTTTAATAATATTATTTATTTTTTATATGTTGGATATTGCTATTTTAAATGATTATGTTAAACTTATGGTAGGAGGAAATATATGAAGAATTGTAAGAGTATTATATTAGGTATTATTCTAATACTTGTAGGTGTATGGTTTGGTTTATATGCTACTGGAGTAGTAAAAGTTAACTTACTATTTGATGGTTGGTGGACTTTATTTATTATTATTCCAAGTTTTCTTGGATTATTTGATGGAGAAGAAAAAGGTGGCTCATTAATAGGTTTATTTGTTGGTATACTTTTATTACTATTTTGTCAAGATGTTTTAGATTTTGATATATTATTAAAACTAATTGTACCATGTGTTTTAATTGTTACTGGTTTAACATTTATCTTTAAAGGAAGAACTAAAACTAGGAATGTTGAAAATGTTAAAGCAGTAGGTGAAACTAATTATAGTGCTACATTTAGTGGACAAAATTTAGACTTTTCTAAAGAGGAATTTACTGGTACTAAGTTAGATGCAGTCTTTGGTGGTATTAAATGTGATTTAAGAGATGCTATTATTAAGGATGATGTTTTAATTGAAGCAAGTGCTATCTTTGGTGGAATAACTATTTTAGTACCTAAAGATGTAAATGTTATAATTACTTCTACTAGTATTTTTGGTGGAGTGGATGGTAAAAGTAAAAAGGATAAATCTGGTAAAACTATCTATTTAAATGCTACATGTTTATTTGGTGGAGTTGATGTTAAATGAATAAAGGACAAACAATAATTAAGTATGCAGCTATTGCTTTTGCTATTTATCTAATATGTGAAATATTTCTACTTTTGGCAAATATTGTTGGTATGATTGGTGATGGTTTTAAATATGAGGGTAAAAAAGTAGAGACACCAAAAAGTGAGGCATACTTATTTGTAGACTTAACAACAAGCAATCTTATAATTAAAGAAGGAGATACTTTTGATTACATCGTAGATGATAAAGAAATTAATGCTGAAAAAGACAATAATAAGATTGTTATTAAAGAAAAGGGACACTTTAGAAATAAAGAGAGTGAGGTTATAATTACTATTCCTAGAGATATGGTTTTAAATGATGCCATAATTAATGCAAGTGCTGGTAAGATTAGTATTGAAAGTCTTAAAGCTGAAAATTTTAGCTTAGATATTGGGGCAGGAAGCGTTCAAATGAATAATTTAGTAGTAACTAAAAACTGTGATATTGATGGTGGAGCAGGTAATGTAGTTATAACTAATGGCAGTATATATAATTTAGATATGGATTTAGGTATTGGTAAAACTGTGGTTACAAGTATACTTTCTGGCGAGAGTGAAATAGATACTGGTATTGGTAAATTAGAACTAAACCTTGTTGGGTCACAAGATGATTACACTTTAGATATTTCAAAAGGTGTTGGTTCAATAACACTAGATGGTAAAGATTTGAAAGACGAAGAAAAAGTAGGAACTGGTTCATCTCTAGTAAAAATAGATGGTGGAGTAGGTTCAATAGAAATTAAAATGAAAGAGGATTAAAAATGAAGAAAAAAGTATTATATTTATTATTATTAATTGTAGTAGCAGTTACTGGTTGTGCTTTATTAGAACCAGAGGAAAAAACATTTACTGATAAGGGCATGTCTATTACCTTAACAGACGATTTTACTGAGAAAGATTTAGTATCAACAACTGTCTATTTTGAAAGTATGGATGCTGTTGTTACTGGTCTAAAAGAAGAGTTTAGTACCTTAGAAGAAGCAGGCTTAACAAAAGATAGTACAGTAGAAGATTATGCTAAAGCTGTAGCTTATAATAATAAAAAAGAAGACGAAATTAAAACTGAAGATGGTCTAACATACTTTACTTATACTAGTGATGTAAATGGGAAAACATACTTCTATATTGCATCAATGTATAAAAGTAATGATGCTTTCTGGTTATTTAACTTTGCTTGTGATAGTAGTGATCAAGAACAATTTGAAAATACGTTTAAAACGTGGGCAAAGTCAGTAAAATTTGAGTAAGAACATAAAATTGTTCTTTTTTTTTATTTATGATACAATATTTTTGAAAGAGGGAAGTAATATGGTAAAGAAAAATAGTAAAGAATTTACTTATGAGATAAAGGAAAAAGGCGGTAAAACTTTTAAAGAGTTTAAAGAATTTATTTCTAAGGGTAATATTGTTGATTTAGCAGTAGGTGTTATTATTGGTGGTGCTTTTAGTAAGATAGTTACATCTTTAGTTAATGATATTATTATGCCTTTAATTGGAATTATAATTGGTGGAATTGATTTTACTAATTTATCTTTTAAAATTAAGGATGCTACTGTAAGTTATGGGGTATTTATTCAAAATATTTTAGATTTCTTAATTGTAGCTGCGTGCATCTTTATATTTGTTAAACTAATTAATAAACTAAATCGTAAAAAGGAAGAACCAAAAGAAGAAGTAAAGGAAGAACCTAAAAAAAGTGATGAGGTTTTATTATTAGAAGAAATTAGAGATTTACTAAAAAATGAAAAATAATGTTAAAAATTTTATTAATGCATTTCTTGGTGCTCTTATTTTCAGCATCCCTGCAATTATTCTTTATATGATTGGTTATCTTTCAAGTGTTTTCTTTATGCTTGTACCGTATGGTGCTATATTATTTTATAAAAAATCAAGTGGGCAAGACATTATAAATAAAAAATATATCATTTGGATTACTGCACTAATTTCAACAACAATAATTTCTTTTATATTATTCCCATACTTAATAAGCATAACTCAAGATATAAAACTAAGATCATTACTTAACAGTCCCAAATTCATGACTAGTCTAACAAGTGATTACCTCTATTCATTAATTTTCACAATTACAGGAGCATGGACTATAATAAAAACTGAAAGCAAGAAAATACCATTTAACGAAGAAGAAAATATGCAAAAAGTAATTGAAATCTATCACAAATACAACGCACTTTCTAAAGAAAACAGTGTTAGTGAAATAAAAATTGCTAAGGAAATAGATATCCAAAATAAGTATGCTTATTTTGCAAGTCTTGAAAAGAGAGGAATAATTGTAAGTCCATTTATAAAATCTTATCTAGATGAAGAAGCAATTACTAATAAAGAAAAGGCTAAAAAGAACAGATTTAAAAACTTATCTGTTGCAGTAATAATAAACACCATAATTTTACTTATAACAATTACTATTGTTTTGATAATGCTTGCTGCAAGCTAATTAAACTACAAAATAAAGTAGTTTACTTTTTTTTTGCTATGAGATATGTTAAAATATATTTTGGAAAGATGGTAAGAATATGTTTGATACGTTATTGTACCGTATATGTGCACCTATAGTTGGTGTGTATATGAGGCTCGTTTATAAACCTGTGATTATTAATAAAGAAAGTATTCCTAAAGAGGGGAAGATAATTATTGCTGGGACGCATACTAATATGCTGGATTGTTGTTTACTTGCTGGATGTTGCACTAGAAGAGATATTAGGTTTGTTGCTAAAAGAGAACTTTTAAAGCCACCAATTGGTTTTTTATTTAGAATGTCTGGTATTATTCCAGTAGATCGAAAAATTCATGATACTACTGTAATGCCAGCAGTGAATAAAGTTTTAAGTGAGGGCGGAGTAGTTGGTATATTTCCTGAAGGGACTATTAATCGTACAGATGATATTATTATGCCTTTTAAAAAGGGGGCAGTTAAAATGTCTTTGGAAAATGATTGTAAAATCTTACCATTTGCTATTAATGGAAAATATAAAAGAGGAAAATTAAAGATTAAATTTGGGAATGCTTATTTTCCTGAAACAAATGATATAGAAAAAGAAACAAGAATTTTAGAACAAAAAGTAATTAAATTAATAAAGGATTGTGATTAAAATGAATTTTATAAAAAGAATATTTAATACAAAGGAATTAGAAAAACCATATTATGATTTATATGGAGAAATGCCTGCTCATCTAGATTATCCAGATAAAATGATGCATGAGATGGTATATGAAACTGTTATGAAATATCCGCATAATGGAGCACTTCAGTATTATGGAAAAACTTTATCATATAAAAAGTTTTATGAAAAAATTGAAACATGTGCTAAGGCGTTAAAAGCAAATGGAATAGAAGAAGGGGAGCGTATAACAATTTGTATGCCTAATACACCGGAAGCTATTATTATGTTTTATGCTATTAATATGGTTGGTGCAGTAGCGAGTATGATTCATCCTTTATCAAGTGAGAATGAGATTGAGTTTTATATGGATGCGGCAAATAGTAAGTATATTTTAACAGTAAATATTTTTGCTGAAAAGGTAATTAAAGCTGCAACTAGAGTAAATGCTAAAAAAATAATTATTGCTGATGTAACTGATGGTATGTTTAAAGTTATTCAAAAAACTATAAGTGCTTATACGTTTGTAATGGGATTTTTTAAGGATAATAAACCATCTAAAATAGAATATAATGATGTGGTTGTATCGTTTAAAAGTTTCTTTGATGCAGGGTATGGGTATGATGGAGAGTATAAAGTAACTAATAGAGCTTCTAAAGAGGCGGTAATCCTTTATAGTGGTGGAACAACTGGTAAACCAAAGGGCGTTGTTTTATCTAATAAAAACTTTAATGCAGAAGGTATGCAAGCATTTAAAATGACTGGAGCTAAAGTTGGAGAAGCCGTTCTTACTGTAATGCCAATATTTCATGGATTTGGGTTAGGAGTAAGTGTTCATACGGAACTTATTTCTGGTATGAAGTGTATTTTAATTCCTGCATTTAAAGTAAATGAGTTTGCTAGATTAATTAAATTATATCGTCCAGCATTTTTAATTGGTGTTCCAACAATGTATGAAGGATTAATTAATAATCAAGATAATTCTAAATATTTAAAATGTGTTACTAATTGTATTTGTGGTGGTGATACTTTAAAACCAGAATTAAGAACTAGAGTAAATGAATATTTACTTGCTCATGGATCAAATGCGCAAATAAGAGTAGGATATGGTTTAACTGAATCTGTAGCTGCTACTATTCTTACTCCAAAACATTATTTTAAAGAAGGTGCTTTAGGTGTACCATTTCCAGATATGCAAATTAAAATAATTAAACCGGGAACAACAAAAGAAGTTAGAACTGGTAAAGAGGGAGAAATATGTATTTGTGGGCCAACTGTAATGTTAGGTTATTTAAATGAACCAGAAGAAACAGCTAATACTTTGAAGGTACATCCTGATGGAAATACTTATTTACATACTGGTGATATAGGTTATAAGGATGAAGAAGGGTTAATATTTTTTACGTCTAGACTTAAGAGAATGATTATTTCAAGTGGATATAATATTTATCCATCATTTGTTGAGAAAATAGTAGATTCTCATCCTGCAGTTTTATCATGTGTTGTTGTTGGAATTCCTCATCCATATAAAAAACAGGTTCCTGTAGCTTGTATTGTTTTAAGAAATAATTTTACACCAAGTGAGGAGTTAACTAATGATATTAAAGAATATTGTGCTAAATCAATAGCTAAATACTCTATGCCATATAGATATGAATATATTAAAAGTGTACCTAAAACTTTAATTGGTAAAGTTAATTATCGTAAGCTTGAAGAAGAATGTACTAAAAAATATAGTAAGGTGAAGTAGTATGGAAAAAGAAAAACATATTTATGGATTTAGAATCTTTAAAGGAATTCTAGGTGGTATCTTTACAGTTCTTCTTAGACCTACATATAAAAATAAAGAGGTAATTCCAAGTGATGGACCTATTATTGTTTGTGGGAATCATATTCATATTTTAGACCAGTGCTTGCCAATCTTGTCGACTAAGAGAATGCTTCATTATATGGCTAAAAAGGAGTATTTTGATGGACCGTTTGCTTGGTTCTTTAAGGCGGCTGGGTGTATTTCAGTTGATAGAGAGCATCATGGTGGCACATCAAAAGAAATTGCTATAAGTGTTCTTAATAAAGGTTGGGCTCTAGGAATATATCCTGAAGGTACTAGAAATAGTTTGGCTTGTAAGGATGAGAAACTTCTAGAGAGTTATGAACTTGTAAAAGATAAAATAAGTTTTAAAAAGTATAAAAAATTAATGAAAAAAAATATGACGTTGCTTAGTCAATATGAGTTTTTAAAGAAACTTGTAGCTGATGAAAGGATAACTTCTAATGATGCTTCAGTAGCAATTTTAGATTTAGATAACTATTTAATAAATATGCTTAATGATAATAAAATATCATATGAAGAATATAGGGATAACCTTTTATTACCAATAAAATTTGGTACTGTATCAATTGCTCAAAAAACAGGTAGTACTATCGTGCCTTATGCTATAAGTGGTAAATATCACATCTTAAAAAATAGTTTAACTGTTGAATTTGGTGTGCCGTTTAAAGTCAAAGAAAGTGATAATTTAGAAGAAGTTAATGAAAGGTTATCGTCAAGTATTAAAGATTTAATTTTAAAAAGTAAAGGATTATTAAAATGATTATAGATGGTAAGCAAATAAAAGAAAAGTATTTAAATTTGATTAAAGAAGAGATTAGAGATAAGAAAATAACTCTTGCTGTAATTCAAGTTGGAAATGATGAAGCAAGTTCTGTTTATGTTAAACAAAAAGAAAAGATGTGCGCTCAAATAGGAGCAAACTTTAATCACTATGTATTTGATGAAGATGCTAATGAAGAAGAGATTATAAATTTAATAAATAGACTTAATGAGGATGATACAACTGGTATTTTAGTTCAGCTTCCATTGCCACCAAAGTTTAATAAAGACAAAATAATTAATACAATTAAAGCTGAAAAAGATGTTGATGGGTTAACTGATAATAGTATTATTAAACTGGTTAAGGGTGAAAACACTATAATTCCATGTACTGCCCTAGGTGTAATAAAAATACTTGAGGAAATTAATATTGAAATTCAAGGGAAGCATGCTGTAATTATTGGTAGAAGTAATCTTGTTGGTAAGCCACTATATAACTTACTTCTTAATAAAAATGCTACTGTAACAATGTGTCATTCTTATACTAAGAATTTGAAAGAGATGTGTTTGTCAGCAGATATTTTAATTTGTGCTACAAATAAAAAACATATTATTACAAGGAATATGGTTAAAAAGGGAAGTATTTTAATAGATGTTGGTATCATTCGTGAAAATGGTAAGTTATATGGAAATGCTGATTATGAAAATATTAAAGATATTACTTCATATATAACACCAGTTCCTGGTGGAGTTGGACCTTTAACAATTGCGATGCTTGCTAATAACCTACTCAAGGCCTATGAGATACAAGGAAGATAACAGGAGTTGTCTTTTTTTTCTTATGTGATATAATACATACCGCTAAGGAGAATGCTATGACAAAATTAAAATTGCCTCATGAAAGAGGTGGGTACTTTGGAATAACGAAGGATGTATATGCAGCTTTAAAAGAAGAAACTGAAGAGTTTCTTATGGGGGAAGAATTTTTAAACTCTCATGAATTTGCTAGGAAGGTAATGCTTACCCATGAAATAAAAGCTAATAATACTCTTGAAGGTATTAGAGATGATATAACTTTAATTCAAAGCGTTATAAATGATGCTTCTAAGGTTAAGGATGAAAAACAAAGAAGGCAAATTATTAATTTATATGAGGGATATAAATATGTTTTAAGTCATGATGAAATCAATGAAGAGTCTTTAAATGAACTTTATAGTATTTTAAGTAAAGGTCTTCTATCACCAAGAGATTTAAGTAGAATGGGTAAATATTATCGTGAAGATGATGTATATATATTATTTAATGGACGTATAGATGATTCAATGGATAAAGGTGTTGCTCCTTCTTTGATTGAGAGTTTAGTTGATAGTTATCTTAGTTTTATAAATGAACCATTTAATGAAGAGTGTATGACTGATTATTTTATAAAGTCGTCTATTATGCATTTTTATCTAGAATATATACATCCATATTTTGATGTAAATAGTAGAACTACTAGAACTGTTGCTTTATGGTATCTTATGAAAAACGCTTGTTATCCATTTATTATCTTTAATAGAGGTATAACTTTAGATAAAAATGCTTATGAAAGAAAGCTTGTTGATACTAAGAAATCTAAAGATATGAGTTATTTTATAAGATATATGCTAGCTCGCACTAAAAGGGAATTAGAGAAAGAGTATTTAATACATCAAATTGCTGATTGCTCTCCTAAATTAAGTGTATTAGATTATCAAACTTTATCATATTTTCTTGAAATGAAGGGTGAAGCAAATGTTTTGTCTTTTACGTCTTTGTTTAATTTTTATAATACTCATAAAAGACCTAAAGAACTATATGAGACTATGATTGATCCGTTAATTCAAAAAGGTGTACTTGTTGTTGAAAGGGTTACTAGTAAATCTATGTTTGAAGGTAAACCAAATGAAGTAATTTGTATAAACAAGGATAGATATACGCCAAATGAGCCAAAAATTAAGCAACTTTACACTGGAAAATAATTTCATAAAAATATCTTAAAAAAATCACACATTTTTCACAATTCTATAATATCATTAAATCATGAAAGGAAAAGGTGATAATTAATAAGATATAAAAACAATTATTAAATACGTTTAAAAATTTTAATTTGATATAATACTATTTTACATTTCCAAAAAATATAATTAGGCTGGCGTAAACGTCGGCCTTTTAAAAAATCTTTAATTATTTAAAATGTTATGATATAATTTGGATATGCTGATTTAGTTTAGTGGTAGAACAGAAGCATGGTAAGCTTCAGAGGACTGTTCAATTCAGTCATTCAGCACCAGATTGATATCAAACTCGAACTATAAAAGGTTCGAGTTTTAAAATACTTAATTTTATGCTAAAGTATTTATAAAATTAAAATGATTATGTCAATTTAGAAACACACTTACAAATTGACATAATCAATTAGCATGTATGAATGAATAAGTATATAAGTAATTAAAGTATAAAAAAATATGATATAATAGTATCAAATTATCTTTGGAGGTGTAATAATGACTAAATTTGAATGGAATTTGCAGGAAATGTTTGCCAATAATCAGTCATTCTATGATGAGATAAATAATGTCAAACAATTATTAGAAGATATTAAAAAGTATGAAGAAGCTGAATTAAATTCTACTTTACTATTAAAATTGTTAGATAAAAAATGGAAAATAAAAGAAATAAGTAATAATATTTTAATTTATGGTTCCCTAATGTATTATAAAAATGTTAATGATAATGAATGTATTGAATTAAAAAAAATCGCAGAATCATTTAATAATGATGTAAATACCATATTAAAATTTATTGACAGAAAAATATTAGCTTTAGGATTTAAAAAAGTTTCTAGTTTTATTGTAGAAAGTCCTAAATTAGAGATTTATAAATTATCACTACATAATTTATTTAGACTTGAAGAACATATACAACCAGATGAAATAAATCAAAAAATAAAAGAAAATTGTGATAGTATAAATGAACAATTAAGTATATATAATAATTTACTTAGGGATATTGAATATGGAATTATAAATAAGGATGGTGAAAAAATCAAAATAACATCATCAAATTTTGCAAAATATATTTCATCTAGAAACCGAGATACGAGAAAACAAACATATTATGTTGTTAATAATGCTTTCCAAAAAGAAAAAGATAGTTTTGCAAATTTATTAAATAGAATTTATGGTTGTAGAATAGAAAATTCAATTTTAGAAAAATATAATTCTGTTTTAGAAAAAATATTGTTTGAAGAAAATATTAATCCTGAAATTATAAGTAAATTAATTGAATCAGTAAATAATAATTTAGGCCTTATTCAAAACTATTTGAAAATTAAATCTGATTTGCTTGAAATAGAAGAACCTCATTTATATGATTTTGGTGTGCCATTAGATAATAATTTAAAAATCAAATATTCATTAGAAGATGCAAAAGAAATAATTTTGAAAGCATTAGAACCATTAGGGTTAGAATATATTGAAGTTGTAAAAACATTATTTGATGGTCATATAGACGCTGAATTAAACGAAAACAAACATCAATCAATAACTTTTTCTTGGCATACATATTCTTTTATGAATTTTAGAGGTGCGTATATTGACCTAAAAAACATGATTCACGAAATGGGGCATATCGTTAATTACTATTTGTCTAAAAAACAACAACCATTTATATATGAGGATAGTACAATATTTGTTGGAGAGACAGCTTCTATTGTAAATGAAATTCTATTAAATAGATACTTGTATAAAAATGCTACTACAGAAGAAGAGAAAATATTTTATTTAAGTAAAGAAATAGAAAATTATTTTTCGTCAGTATTTAAACAAACAATGTATACTGAATTTGAAAATGATTTATATAAGGTTAGAACTAATTCTGAACTAACATCGGAAATTTTATGTGAGAGATACTATAACATTTTAAAGAAATATTATGGTAATAATATTACTTATGATCAAATAGCTAATGTTGAATGGACTAGACTTGGGCATCTATATAGATGGAGTTATTATCCATATAAATATGCTACAGGATTATTAATGGCAAGTATAGTTGTCGATTCTTTAGTTAATAAAAAAATATTATCAAAAGAAGATTATTTTAAGTTTTTATCATCTGGAAGTAGTCAATATTCATTAGACTTATTAAAAATACTTAATATTGATTTATTAAATAGCAATATAATAGAATCTGGGTTTAATGTAATGGCAGAAGATATAAAAGAATTGCAAAAAATTTTATCTTTAAGCAAAAAATAATCTAATAAAAAAAGAATTAGTGATATAATATAGTTAGTTAATAGTTTACTAATTATTTCTTTTGTCCGGAAGTTGTTCTACTTCTTCCCTTAGGACACCAGAAATAAATTATTCGGACCATTAGGTTCTTTTTTTTATAAAACTTAAATATTTACATTAATAATAAATCGTGTATAATATTTTGCAAGGCGGCGATTTTGATGTTGAGTATGAATAATATAAATGATAAACAAAAAATGATGAAATACTATAGAACCAGTGACATGTTAAATTTGTTATATTTCTTTCCAGAGCTAAGTCCTATCGCAGATTTAACTATTGTTGAAGATGAAGCTGATTATCTAGAACATCGGGATTACTTAGATAGTTTAACTGAAAATAGAGTAGATACCTTAAAAGGAAGAACTCCAATCTCTGGTATAGAAAACTCTGGAAAAAGTAATTGCTTTTATGACACATTATTAAAAGTAAAAGAAAAAGATCCTAATGGAGTATTAGTTTTATTTAATGTTACTACTGAGCCATCACAAAGATATGAAAGATGGGCAGGAATATCAGTCGGAGTTGATTTAGGAGAAGATGTTATAATAGATGCAGTTTCTAAAGGATTTGATGGAAGAGAAGTATCAAAAAGTATTTGTACTCATGAAAGATACTATATACCATGGTATGACTTAAGAAAAATTAATATTGGTAATTTTAAAAATTATCAAATATTCCAGATTGATAATGAAGAATATCAAGAAACAAGAAATGAAAGAATCGAGTTTTTAAAATCTGTTGGTTTAAACCCAGAAGTATTTTCTTCTTATATTCCAGAAAACTACCAAGCAATACCTGACTTCATATGGTTAAGTGTAATTAAAAATCTTTTAAAACAGTTAGAAAAAAATGAAGATTTATTAATGAGTTACAGATTTACTAACTTTGCTATTTCTGGCCATACTGAAGGTAATAAATTTTCTCCATGGCAAATGTTTGACAAAAGTAGATATACCTTAGTAAAAGGTAAAACAAAGTAATTTATAACAATCTAAAAGTTATTCCAGTACAGTGGAATAACTTTTATAATACCTCAAACTCACTAACATCTTTTTTGTTAATGACTTCCTTATAACTAGTAACATAATAATTATCTGTCTCACCAATAATAATTTTCTCAGTATCAAAATTTTTTATTTTCATATGAACTCTGCAAGGAAAAGATGCTTTCTTAACACTTCTATTTAAAGAACTGGTTACAACTTGTTCATCCTCATCAAAAGTATTTTTATATAACTTAGGTAAATCCATAAGGCCTCCTAGTTAAATATATGTCTAAAAAATATTAATATAGCCAAAATAAAAATATGAAGAAGAAATATTTAACAATTATTTTTTTAATAATTATTATGCTCTTTAGTATATATAATCTTTATAATTCTAAGATAATGCTTAAAAGTTATAGTAATTATTATATAAAGGAATTAATTTGGTGGGTTATTGGTTTTCTAGTTATTATAATAAGTTCTAGATTAAACTTAGATATTATTTTTAAAAAATCAAAATATCTCTATGTTTTAGGTATAATCTTACTTGTTATTACGCACTTTTTTGGTATTACTATAAATGGAAGCACTAGCTGGTTAAAAGTAGGATTTGTTAGTATTCAACCTAGTGAGTTTATGAAAATACCTCTAATTTTATCATTAAGAAGTATTTCTTTAAGGAATTATTCTAATATAGAATATTTTATATATGCTTTAGTTTTGACACTAATTCCATCAATCATAGTGTTTATGGAGCCTGATACCGGAGCAGTTATCATCTATTTTTTAATATTTATAACTTTTATTTTTATGAGGAAGTATAATAAATGGTTTTATATTATAAGTGCTCTTTTATTATTTTGTATAATTTTAATCTTTATATATTTATATTTATTTCAAAGAGATTTATTTATTAAAGTGTTTGGGACTACATTATTTTATAGAATAGATCGTATAACGAACTTTTTAAATCAAGATGGATATCAAAGGAATCAGGCTCTTGCTTCTTTAAGATCATCTAAATTATTTGGCAGAGGAGAACTTATCTATTTTCCTGAAAGTACGACTGATTTTGCTTTTACTTTTTTGGTTTCTCAAATAGGTATAATTCCTGGTATTATATTTCTTATTATTTATTCATTATTAATTATAATTCTTAATAGTATTAAAACGGATAAATATATAAAGGGTGCTTTTATTACTATAATTTCTTTTCAGTTTATTATTAATGTTTTAATGAATATTGGTTTTTTTCCAATAATTGGGATAACTTTACCGTTTCTTTCTTATGGAGGAAGTAGTCTTTTATCTTATATTATTTTAATTATGTTAATATTAAAAAAAGTATCAAACGATACTTATCTATAGTAAGGTGGATAGTAGTTATAACCTCCATAATAATTATAACCTGCTTGAGGGTATGGATATGGTGTAGGCTGGTAAGGTGCATTGTTAATTGCATATACTGGTCTTGGTCTTGATGCAGAGACAACAGCAGCACCACCTAAACCTCCAAGTAAAAAAGGGAACCAAAACTGTCTATCACCAGCGTTATTATAACTATAATTATTGTAATACATATAAAAACTCCTTTCATGGTATTATATGAAAAGAGTTTACTTAGAATATAGGCGATATAAACTTATTGAAGGTTTATCAAATAATCTAACTTTATACTTACTAGTGCCAACTCCGCCAGATATGTACATCTTAGTATCACCAAGAGAGTATTCTGGGTCGTAATATTTTTTAGCACCAACTGTTTTATAAATGGCACCAGCAAGGGGAATTCTCACTTGACCATTGTGTGAGTGTCCGGCAAGCATTAAGTCTGGCGTTTTTGGTAGTTTATCATAAACGTCAGGCTCATGTGATAAAAGTATTTTATAACTGGTGTCATCTTCATAGTTAAATGCAGTATCTAAATCAAGAGTACCTTCTAAATAATCGTCTAAGCCAATAAGCATTATTTTTTCTTTTGTTCCGTTGTATATATACTCATATTTATTTTTAAGAAGATTAATATTAGAACCGCTTAGTATGCTTTCATAACTTGTATTTTGGTCGTGGTTACCAACTACTGCATATACACCCAAGGAAGAGTCAATATCACTTAAAATATTAATGATGTCATTTTTTTCTTCATCTTTTAAATCATAATGATAGTCAATTAAGTCTCCGGTAAAAACAACAATATCTGGTTTAAGGGTATTTATTTTATTAACCATATTTTTAAGTTCGTCACTAAATGTTGTCATTCCATAATGTGTATCACTAAACTGTACAATCTTAAATCCATGGAAACTTTCTGGAATTTTTTCATTTATAACTGAGTACTCTCTAACAATAAGACCTCTAGTTTCAATATATCTTGCGTAGTAATATGTTCCTGCAAAAATAATAATTAGTATTAAAATAAATTTTGAAAAACCATGCCCCTTAATTTTTTCATTCTTCTTCATAAAATCTCCTAAAATATAATAATAAATAATAAACTAATTAAATTGTGAATAATATGAATGCTTATTGGATAAATTAAACTATTAGTTTTTTTATAGGTATAAGCAAATGTTAATCCTAAAATAAAGTAGGGAATAACGTATAATATTTCACTAAAATTAGATAAATGCATAATTGCATAAAGAATTGAAGTAATTATAATATATATGTATTTATTTTTTATGCTATTAAAACCATATCTAAATGTTAATTCTTCACTAATTGGGGATATGATACCAAATATTAATAAGTAGTATAATGGATTAACATGAATTAGGCTTCTAATAAGTATCTCGTTTTCTGGCAAGGGGCTTATCTTTGTTATTAAATATAATAAAATATAATTTATTAAAATTAATGGGATGCTTATAAAAAAATATTTATAATTAGTAATATTGAAATTCTTTAAATCAGTGTTTATTTCTTTGAAATTGAGTAAATAAATAGTTATAAGTGTACCAAGGCTACTGCAAAGAGGGTATTTTATAAGTAAAACATTAAATGCTAAAAATATAAATAAGATTTTTATAGATTTAAATTTCTGCATAAGCTAATCACCACTTAATATTTTATCATAAAAAGAAAGAAAATTGTTTGAAAATGACATATCTATATGCTATACTAGACACAGGATAGGTGATAAAATGAAATATTTAAAATCTTTATTGGTTTTACCTTTTTTAGTTGCCTTAAACGTTTATGCTGATGAGTGCTCATATAAAGAACAAGCGACTCTTAATAAAGAGGCAGCACTTGTTGAAGCAAATTATGAGGTTATCAAAGAGAAAGAACCATACATATTTGTTGATCCAGACACATTGGAAGAAATGGAACTAACAAGAGATAAAATATCTTTTAAAATAAAGTTCTATAATATTACAGAAAATTTGTCTTTAGATATCACTGGAAGAGTAAATGGTAAAGCAAATGATAATAAAATTGTAACTTACACAGAAACAGATAGTGGGGTATACACATTTACTACTGAAAATACAGATGATATAGTCGAGTATGGAATTAAGGTTAATGCTTTAAATGGTGGATGTGCTGGTAGAACTATTAGAACATTTAGTTTAACTAAGCCTAAAGTTAATCCATATTCTCAATATGAAATGTGTAATGGGCATGAATCTATTGAATACTGTCAAGAGTTTACTACGAAGGAATATGATATCTCACTTGATGATTTATCTAAGAAAATAGAAGAAGCAGACAATAATGGAAGTAATCAAACTGACAAGGAAAACGGATTTTTAAAATTTTTGAAGAATAATTATTTATATATTATTGGTGGTGTAGTATTAATTGGAGCAGGAGCAGGGGCTTACATCATTTATAGAAAGAAGAGAATTTTATGAAAAAGGTTTTGGTAATTTTATTTGGATTATTTATATTAGCACCAGTTGTTAATGCGGCAACTGCTGAATATGGAATATGTGCTGGAAAGAATATAACTGGTGAGGGTTATTGTACATTAGATCAAGGTGTATATATATCTGGTGGTTCATTTAAATATAAGTATAATTACTTTACTAATGGTAAATTAGCAGCTGCTAATGACTATAAGGGTACTGTTAATGGTAAGACACAGCATATGTTCTGTATTGACCCTAACCTTAGTTCACCAAATGGAAAAACGTTTATGTATGCCAGAGGTCTTAATTATAATTCATCTTTTGATAAAAATATTGCTAGAGTATATGTTTCATTAGTAAATGCAGCAGTTTATAGATATAATAACAATGCATGTTCTAACTTAGATGAATGTTTTGAACCATATTTACAAGCTACTAATGTTCTTTATAGAGCATTTATCAAAGAAGCTGGATATTCTGCAAATGGTGGATATAGTAATGCTTTAGCAAATTATGATAATGTTGTAAAACAGTTAAAAGGGTTACAAGTAAATGGTGTTAGATTAGATAATAAAAGAGCTAACAATCAATTTGAAACTATAAAAAAATGGTATGATACAGCAAAAAGTTCATCTGGTATTGGAAGAACATTTAGAATTACTGCTGAATTAAAACAGGATGAAGAAATTGTTACTGAGGAAAATGGAACAACATTTACAAAAACAATTCCAATTAAAATAAGTGGTCTTAATAAATTTAAAATAGATGGAACTACTTGGGATAAAACTAATCCTTTTGTAAAAATTACAGGTTTAGAATGTTCTGAAGGATTAACATGTGAATTAGATACTGCAAAAAGTAATGTTAATGTTAATGATAATCTTTTAAAGAAGACTAGTGAAGATGAAATGACAGTATATGTTAAAGTAACTGGTAATAGTCAAGTACTTAAAAAGAATAATAAGGGAAAAGTAACTTTAAAGATAGAGAAATATCATATTTTAGATGTAGATAATTTAGCTATTGTTAGATATAAGATTAATGGTACTGGTGGATACCAAAGAATGGCTTTATTAATGCCAACTACTCCACAAAAGGTTCAAATAGAGATTGATTTAGATTTACCTAAGTATTGTCGTACTGAAACTGATGATAACGGAAATAAATCATATAAAATTGGTACTGAGGTTGTTTCGGTAAGTGATTATATTGAAGGCGGATGTTGTGCAGATATTGATACTAGTGATTTATCTGATACTGACCGTGATGCATTTGAAGAAAAATGTGGTGGAGAAGATATCGTTGAATTAAAACAAGAGTGTGGTGCTGGAACATGTGATGAAAATGGTGGAAACATTCCAGGTAAAAATATTGATTCATATGTAAAACAAATGAGTATGAAAAATATCTTAAAAAAGATAAATACTTGGGAAGATTCTGCTGTTAAAGGTACAATTACTACGGAAGCTTATCAAGAACAAACAAAAACAAATTTAGCTTTATGGAGAGACGATGAATTTGCTAGTGAAATAGAAAATAATCCATATTGTAAAATATATACAAGTGAAGAAAACCATATGTATTATCCAACAACTACAACTGCTACAAGTGGTAGATACTTTGTATTTGGAAAAGATGCAAGTGGTGAATACTTACAACCATATGTAGAAGGTAAGATTCAATCAACATTCCATACTGCGTTTGATGTGTGGAAAAAGGATTATATTAATGCTATTAAAACTGAAAAGAGTGCTTATACTGCATGGCAATATGAAGAGAATAAAAAAGATGCCTTATCACATGAAATGACAGTTCCTGGATCCCATTCTTATGCTTGTGGCACTGAAACAGACGAGGATGGCAATACTTACACAGTATATTGCCCATGTAGTTATACTGTTCATCATGTAACAGCTGAGGATACATATTATAATGGCGATTATGCTGGAACTCCGCAAAAAAAGTATTCAACATCTTGGGTAACTGATCACAGTGATTGTGGTGCAGCAGATGAAGCTGCGCCTACATATAATGCTGGGGCAAAATCAAGTTATATTGCTGCCAGAGATGCTAGAAGAAATCTTCAAACACAAAAAAAACAATGTCAAACTGCATCTGATAATTATCGTAATAACTGGGAATACATTTTAGAACCGGATCTTACATTCCATTATAATCAAAAATATTATGATTCTGTAAGTGGGCAGACAAAATATTTAACAACTGATATTGATATGGTAATTAGTGATAAGGCAGAAAAATACTTTCCAAATGTAAGTACGAAAGTAACTGAACCATCGAAAACCAGTGGTAATTGGAGTGGAGTTAACTTTAATCAAGGTGATGGATCAGAATACGAAAGTGCTATATATGGTGGTACAAATCATGTTGGAGAACGTATAAAAGAACCATTTGAAAATGTTGATAAAACAGATAATGATGGACATAATTATACTAAAGATTATGAAGGTATTAAGCTTTATTATAGGCCAGATAAAGCATATTATAGTTTAGTGCCGTCTGGATTGTATATTACTAGTGTAGATAAAACGACTGCACAAGATGCTTTAGATATAGGTTATGTGTTTAATGTACAGATAACTAATTATCAAGGTGAGTATGAAACATGGTTTACTATTAAAAATAATGGACATTTAGAGATAGTACCTACTGGGGCTGAAAAAAATGAAAGTAATGTACAGTACAGAATTAATGAATATTTAGAGCAACATGCATCTGAATTTACTGATCAAGCAAATGATATTGATGCGTTAAAGGCTTTCTCTAGTAAGTGTATTTATTGTAATAGGGAAGTTATTTATCAAAGAAATTGTATTACTTGTGAGGATGATGAGAATTTTAAACCTAATTATATTTATAGGTCGGTTAATCCTTCAGATATTGATCCTAATAATCGTGCTGATACTGGGGATTTAGGTAATAACTGGTCTAATCCAAAAGGAAAGGCTGCTGAGGATAGAATTACTAGTTTAGGTAAGGCTGATGCTATATATGATGATTATACTAAAGAGAATTTAGAGTATGAGTTTAATTTGTCTACTAAGGTAATGCAAGAGATTAAGAAATCTAATAAGTCAACAAATTATTATGATTTTGGATTGAAATGTAATGAATATGGTAAGGAATGTGTAAGTTCGTTTGTTGATGATTATGCGTCTTATACAGAAGGACGAAATAAGTATAAATATTATGTAAATGGACAGTTCCAGTCTGGTACTATGAAAAATATTTTAAATGGTAAGTATCCAGATTTAGAAGATTGTCCTGATAGTTTATGTCCATAGGGAGGTGCACTAAATGAAAGAAAGTCTTTGGGGATATTGGCTAATTGTTTTAGGAATCTTTATTTTAAGTGTTATGCTTCTTTTACAAAACTACACAACTACTAATGAACAGGATGTTTACTTAATAAAGGAAATAACTGATGCAGCAATGGGAGATTCACTAGATTTAGCTCACTATAGAAAATATGGTGAAATAAGAATAATAAAAGAGAAGTTTGTTGAAAATTTTGTAAGAAGATTTTCTGAAACAATTAATATTAATAAAAATTATAAGATATCTTTTTATGATATATATGAAGCTCCACCTAAGGTAAGTGTTAAGGTAGCAACAACTACTGGTGATATTACAATTGAAGGCACTACTGATTCTTATGCTGTAGTAAATAAATTAGATGCTGTACTAGAAGATTTAAGAACACCAAATACACCAGAAAATAATGAATTTCCACAATTTTATAAACATTAGTAATATTTGAAATTTTAAACTTGCTTAAATGCAAGTTTTTTTCTTTTTGAGTGCTTGAATAAAGAATAAAATATTGCTATAATTATTTTATGATAGAGAAGAGTAAAATGGAGGATTTAATATGAATAATATACTTGTTGGAATCAAGAGGTTTTTGGGAAATAAAAATACTGTAACTATTATTGGAGTGCTTGCTGGTATTGCTGTGCTTTATATTGGCTATAATTGGCGTGTTAAGCAAGCTATAGAGCCTAAAAGTGTTCCTTATGCTAAGCAAGAGATAGCTGCAAATACACTTATAACTACAGATATGATTGGTAGTGTTAAGGTAAGTAAGAGTATGGTAGATTCAACTACTAATTTAGTTACTGCTAATAATCAAGTTGTTGGTAAGTATGTATCTTATGATACAACTATTCCAGAAGGAAGTTTGTTTTATAAGAGTCAGTTAATGACGGAAGAACAATTACCAAATTATATAGTACGTAATATTCCTGAGGGATATACTGTATATAGTTTAGAGGTTAATTCACATTTGACTTATGCTAATAGTATTATGCCAAATGACTATATTGATTTGTACTTTAAGGCAGTAGATGATGATAATAAAATAATGTTTGCTAAAATGATTGAAAGTATTAAAGTTATTGCTGTTAAGGATTCAAAGGGTAAAAGTGTGTTCTCATCTGAATCAAAGGATGCTCAGCCAGCTGAATTAGTGTTTGCTGTACCAAATGATATGTTCTTGTTACTTAAGAAGGCAGATTATATTCGTAGTAATTCAATTGCTATTATACCTGTGCCAAGAAATGCAAATTATACAGAAAATCCTAATGCTACACAAGTTGCAAGTGATGTAATTACAAATTTTATCTTATCTAAGTCAGCTTATATTCCAGAAAAAACTTCTAGTTCTAGTACAAATACTGACACTAATACTACTGAAAATAATGAATAAGAAGGTGATAAAATGACAGATGCAATTTTCTCAGAATTAGATTTTGGGCCTTTGAAGGAGTTTTTGGAAGATGATAATGTAACTGATATTTCTTATAGTAATGGTGGTCAGGTTTGGCTTAAAACTTTAGATAAGGGTGTTTATCAGGTTATAAGACCAGAAATAAATAATGCTCTTATGGAAAAACTAGCATTCCAATGTTCAAACGTAATGGGTAAAACATTTAACATGGCACATCCATTTTTAGATGCTGAGAGTGCTGAACTTCGTCTTAACTTTGTACATGATTCAATTGCTACTAACGGTATTG
>OJAW01000778.1_pt1 | contig 20567 bp, 20 predicted proteins | sample 1589151 | NCBI WGS metagenome assembly OJAW01 (sample SAMN03283290) | human gut metagenome | biome: human-associated habitat; material: feces | host: Homo sapiens | place: Peru | collected 2012
TACAAATTATGAATTACAATTATTAGTAAACAAACTAAATAGTAGTAATATACCTTCAAAAGGTATAGGATATAACAAAATAGAAATCTTCTATAACGAAAGCAATAAAGATATCATATTTAATTTACTAAATAAAATTAGAAATAATAAAATAGGATATCAATTTACTGCAAGTAAAAATAATGACACAATTAATAAGTCTATCATTATAAATCTAGGCAGTAGAATTAATATAACTACAGAGCATCTAACAAAATTTTTAAAAAACTTAGTTATCGAAGAAAATAATTTTACTATTATTGATAATATAATAAATAATTATCTAACAGAAAATATAGAAATGTCTATTCAAGATAATATGGACTATAAAAATAGTTATTTAATAACATTCAATGAAGTATTAAATAAAACAGATATAGAAAACAACAACACATATGTTGTAAATAATAATTTAACTAATAATATTATACATACAATAGTAAAACCAGAACAAAATGGAAAATACAAGATAACCTATAGACTATTATATAATACAATTGAAGATTTAAAAGAACTACTACCTAAACAAGGTAAAATAAAAAGACTCTATAATGATCAAATAAAATCATTATAGAGTTTTTTAATGCTTTTCAACATGTATTAAATTATCATATACTTCCTCAAGAGCTCTACCAATATTCTTTTTACATTTATACTCACTTAATGGTTTTTGAAAATAATTGGTTTTAGTCATTTGTTTACTTCTTGAAGAAACAATATAAACTAATGCATATTTTGAATCTACGATATTAAGTATTTTATCAATTGATGGATATATCATTGTATCACACTCCCTACTTTAAGGATATAATAATTTTAAATAAATTACAATACTCTTTACATAAACTATACATTTTTTTATTTAATTTCTCTTTTTAATCTTAAAATATATTTTTTATTCTTATCTATAACACTATCATTAATACAATTAATAACTAATTGTCTACTTATTCTATTATCACTATATCTATCATCTTTATTAAACAATTTAATCAAATTATCTTTTGTTGAATTAATAGTCTTAGTATCTACAAATAACAATAAAGATTTAATAAACATTTGACATATTAACGAAGAAGTTTCTAAATTAATATCACTATAATAATCACTATCTTTAATTGTAGAAAGATCATATATTAATCCTACAGCATAATAAATAGATAATATATTTATAATATTAATATCATTCTTTTTATACATATTATATAAATCTAAATACATAAAAGAACCAATATAATTATCACTAACAATATTAAATTTATTATTTAATAAAGTATTTTCCAAATCTTCTTTAACAAAAGATAACATATATTTAGAATAAATTAATTTATCGTTTAAATGTGAATAACTATTACTATCAATAACCTCTTGTAAATAAGATAAAAAATTACTATCTACTTCATTAAATAAATATCTATCCAATTTATCACAACCACTTAAAAAAGATGACATATCACTAAAAGAAATAATATTTTTTAATAAACTGTTGATAAAATTAAAATTTATATCATAATATCTTAAATTCATAGTATTTAATATAGTTTTAAGCCTCTCTTTAACTCTACATATAACCATATTTTTATAATCAAAATTAGATAAAACTTCCAAATAATTATCCTTTATATCAATATTTTTATCAATATAATAATACCATTTACAAATCTTATTATAAGTAAAATTACATTTTTTATAATAATCATTTTCAATATTTTTCATTGTATTTAAATATCCTAAATAATTATCATATTCTTCAGTATCTTTCATATAACATATTTCTAATTTATATAACTTATTATATATATCTAAAATAGAAAAAGTTATTTTACCTAATTTATCTAACTCATTTTTATCATCATTATTAAATTCAAGATTATTCATAATATCACCCCTAATAACAAATATTTTATCATTAATTTATTATATTGTCTAGAAAAAGAATAGATTTCTCTATTCCAATGTCTTTATTATTTCCTTATAATACTGATATAACTTAGCAATATCATTTATTTCAATTACACCATCATAAGTTACATCTCCTGCTATTTTATATGGTTCTTCTAAAGTAATTAACCCTTTATAATATCTATATAATTTAGATATATCACCAATAAATATATTACCACTTCCAGTAACATCTCCCATTACAACAATTATATATTCATAATTAGTATTAGATAATTTAATACTAATTTTACAATTAGTCTTTAAATAATCATTATCAGTTAATATATTATTATCTTTATCAGTTATTGTAATAACGTATTTACTATTTAGTTTATTTTTTAAATCACTAACCTTAGATATATTAGATATTATATATTTATTATTCTTTATATTTAACTTAGATAAATCTATAACATCACTTACAATATTATAATTAAATATTTCTTCATCATTATAATATAATTTTAAATTCATTCCTGATAATATATCACCATCATTTATTTCATTATTATTATTAAATACTTTATAATTACCATTTATAACATTAAATTTATTAATAAAATCATTATATTTTAAATTACTATCAATAACTATCTCATTATTTTTTATTACTAACTCATTTGAATTAATTCTTACTAAAGGATATGTTTTTAAAGTTTGACTATTATATTTAACATATAAAATATTATTAATAATTTCAAAATTAGCATAATCTGTAGTAATATTATTTTTTATTTCTTCATCACTATCATTATATACAAACAAATAATCTTTCTTTAAATCATATTTTTCACTAGATATTTTAACAGTATCAATAAAATACATAAGTTTATAATTAATATCCATATCATCTTCATTTTTAAACTTATTAATATCAATCGAAGCCTTACCACCATTAATAATTCTAATAACATTATTACTTATATTTAAGTTATTACTTAAAGTAATATTACTACTTAAATTTGTTATACTACTAGGTAATTTAACCATTTCATCTAATTCATTAACATTAATTAAACTGTTAATTAATAATGGTTCCATATTTTTAGAAAAATTATTATCTTTTAAATTAATATAAGTCAATTTATTATTATTAGTTAAATCAATACTTGATAATTTATTATTTTCTAATGATAATTTTGTTAAATTAATATTATTACTTAAATCAATACTAGATAATTCACTATTATTTATAATTAAACTATCAAGTAAAGTATTTTTACTTAAATCAATATTATTTATTTTACTCTTTTCAATATTTATATTTTTAATATTAGTACCAAGAGTAATATAACTTAAATTGTTATTACCAATTATAGAAATAGATTCTAACGAAAACATATTTGCATTTAACTTTTCTAAACTATCCATATCATCAAGTTTCAAAGTTTTAATTAAATTATTATCAGTATTCAAATTAATTAATTTATTATTACCACTTATTTCAAATGAATTAATAGAATTCAAATTACTAATATCTAAATTAACTAAATCATTATCATTTAAATATAAAAGATTAAGTTGTTTATTTTTACCAAATTTTATATTTGATAACTTATTGTTACCTAAATATAAATATCTTAATTTAGTATTATTACTTATATCAATATAATTAATATTATTTGAAGATATTTGTAATGTATCTAAATATATATTTCTACTTACATCTATACTATCTAACCTGTTGTTATTAATATATATCATACTTAAATTAGTATTATTAGTTAAATCTATACTGCTCAAATTATTATTTCCTAAATCAATATAACTCAAATATGGACTACCAGCTAAATTAATATTAGTTATTTTATTATTTGTTAATACTAAACTGGCAAGAGCATTATTATTACTAATATTTATATCTGATATATTATTATTCATAGCGTATATTGTTCCAAGATTTTTATTGCAAGAAGTATCTAATTTATTTATTTTGTTTCCTTCGATAAAAATTTTAGTTAATTTAGTATTATTACTTATATCAAAATCAGTTATATTATTATATTTTAAATTTAAAGAATTAAGATTAGTTAATTTTTCTATTCCTTTAACACTTTTAATCTTCTCAGTTTCATTCTTATCTTTTCCATTACAATTTAAACTAGTAACCATAGATAATTCTTCATCAGATAACACTGTATCATAACTAACACTTAAACTATTATTTCTATTATAAGAATCTATTACGCACTTATAAAAGTTATCATCTACAAAAGTATTATTTAATGATTCAGAATATTTTTTTCTTTCAACTCGATAATTTATAGCATTATTATTAAATAACATTAACAAAACAAACAATATATATATACTATATTTCTTCATTAACATCACTCTTCTTTTTTCTTAAAACTAAAAATAATATTATTCCAATAATAACAACAGTTTCTACAATTACAGTAATAAGCAGATAATTAACGCTCTCTTCTTTTGAAACAGTAATACTATAAGTACTAACAGATTTATCCTCTGCAGTAACAATTATTTTAATAACATTATTATTATTTAAATTATTATTACCAACAATTCTAACTTTAGCAGTCTCGTTTTCAGTAATTGCATTTATATTTAAAGTTTCTTCATTTTTTATTTTTAAAGTATAGTTATAAATGTTCTTTTTAAAATCAATGTTATATCCATCTATTGTTATAGATTTCAAATAACTATTATTAGATAATACTTGATCTTTATCTTTTTTAGTTACAATAATTTTATACTCTCTAACAGAGTTATCTTTTGCAGTAACCTTAATAATTATTGTATTTTCTCCAACTTTTAAATTTTCATTACCAATAATTTCAACTTTAGATTTACCCGAAGAAAGTTTAGGATTTATATCAAGAAAGTCAGTATTATAATCAACAGTAATTTCATAATTAGTTTTATCTTTAGAAAAATCTATATCATTATTTTTAATGTCTATATCTTTTAAATAACTATCATCACTACGATTATCAGGATCTTCTTCCCTTTTTATATTTATAGTATAAGTTCTAACAACACCATTTTCCGCAGAAACTCTTAATTCTATCCTATTATTTCCTTCAACTAAATTAATAGTTCTTGGGCCATATCCATTTACAAATGATGAATTAGAATCTTTTAAAGTAGCATCAATCTTAACCAAAGATACTTTATTATCAACACTAACAGTATATTCGGTCTTGTTTTCATCAAAATTTAATTTAACACCACCAATAGTTAGAGAATTAATTTTATTTTCAGAACTTCGATTATCAACCCTTGTAACATTCAATATATAAGTTCTTACATCTCCGCCTTCACTAGTAACATTTATCTTATAAACATTTAATCCATAATTTAATTTTTTTGACCCAATATCACCAGATAAAATTGCTTTAGAATCTTCTTTCTCGCAAGATATAATAATACTATCAGAATCAACAGTAACATTATAAGATAATGTATTTGGATTAAAATTAATACTACCTACATTAATAGATAAACTTTTCAAATAATTATTTAAAGAAGCAATTCTAATATTTTTACTAACGTTTGATATATTAACCTTATTAAATTCACTATCAGAATAAATAATATTATTTAAAGATATTGTTTCACTACTATCAGCAATATTTTGTTTAACTCTTATTTTAAGAACACCAATATTAAATTTATCCGTTTTATTTTCAGCAGTATATAATCCAATTTTATTAACACTTCCATCTCCTTGCCAAGAACTATCAGGGGTAAAACCATCAACTTCTAATCCAGAAGATAAAACAATATCTGCACTAAAACCAGTTACCTCGCCATCAATAGCATTTGCAATTATACTACATGTAATTACATCATTTTCCTTAGCATTAACTGGATTACAACTAATTTCAACATTTCCAGTTAAAGCAAAAGTTTTAATTGGAATTAAACAAATTACAAATATTATTAATTTAAATACCCTTTTCATCATAGCACCCTTATTCTTCTTTTTTATCTAAAATTTTAATATATTCTTGAACATCTTCATCCTCAGGTTTATATTTACCAGCAATAAATCCTTCGATATCATTATTAGTTTTAATTTTATACCATGTATAATAATTATCCTCTTTTGTTTCAAGAATTGTATATATCTCTCCTTTAACAACCTTACCAAGTTTTTCACTCTTAGTATCAGCATCTTGTCTAATATTTATTTCATCATTAATTATTTCTAATTGATCAAGAGTTTCATTTCTTTCATTTGACTGTATAACAGTATCAACCATATTATTACTTAATTTTTTATTTATTAATAATCCACCTAAAACACATGCTATAATAAACAATATTATAATTAATATAATTTTTTTCTTCTTCATTATATTTCCTCCCTTATATAAGTTAACATCTTATTCAATATTTCTTCACAAGAACTATTAGTAGTATCAATTTCAATTGCATTACTTGGTTTAATAAAATTGCCATCCAAAATATCTTTTTTATCTCTTTTATCTATATCATTATAAATTTCTTCATATGTTATTTTTTCTTTTTTAATTCTTTCAGCATATACCCTTCTTGCCCTTTCATCAAGAGAACAATATAAATAAAACTTATATTCAGCATTTGGAGCAATTCTAGTACCTATATCTCTACCTTCAATAACAACATTTCCTTCATTAACAATTTTTTTTTGAATTTCTCTAATTGCACTTTTTATAACAGGATTATTAGCAAATGTCGGAGTAAAAACAGATACTTCTTCTTTTCTTATATCATCAGTTACATCAATATTGTCTAAATATACTCTTTGATTATTGTTTTCAATTTTAAAATCTATATTCATATTAATAATTTTTTCATATATATCACTATCATTAACATTAAACTCTTTATTCATTATTTTTAAAGCAATACACCTATATATAGATCCAGAATTTAAATATTTTAATTTTAATCTTTCAGCAAGTAAAAAAGCTATAGTAGACTTACCAGTTGCAGAAAATCCATCTATTGATATAATCATATAACCACATCCTATATTAATTTTACCATAATTAACAAAAAAAAGAAAGAAAGAATTAACTTTCTTACTTATTATTTTGTTTTCTATATCTATAAAAGTTTAAACCAGAATAAAGCAAAGCACCAAATCCTACAACATAAGCAACATAAAGCAAGAAACTACCTGTATTTGGATTATCTGGAATAATTTCAGGCTTACATGTATTTTGTGTTTTATTAGAATTAAACCAATATCCAGAACACGATTTACTTCCATTATCAGGTTTTAATCCCCAATAATAATTATTACTATCTGTTGAACAAACATAACAACCATCTTCTTGAATTGGACTAGGGCTTGGTTCAACATAACCGCATTGAGTTCGTGGCAATCCAGTTTCTACCCAAGAACCACTGCACACTCCTAAGGACATTGGAGGATTGGTACCCCAATAGTATTTAGTTTGATCAGTTGTACAAAGATAACATGCTGGTACTTGAGGCTCTATAGATGGTATTGGAGGTTTTTCAGAAGGTGAAATAGTAGGTTTTTTTGAAGGACTTACACTAGGACTAGGTGAAGGTTTAGCAGGAGTAGGACTTGCCATACAGAACGAAAAATCTACCATAGTACAACCAGCAGTACCAATTTGACCATAATGATAACTATTACCACATTGTAAGCAAACTTCATCACCACCTAATGGTACTATTCTACCAGAATCACCATCATTTGCCATTGTATTAGGATAAGCATATGTACCTTTTATCAATGTAATTGCAGTTATTGAACAAAGAAATATCGTTAATCCAATTTTAATTTTTTTATCACTATTCATTATTTTACCTCATTTCTTTTTAAATTATATGTATAATAAATTGTATATCCTAAAGTAATAATACCAATTATAATAGCAATATATATTAATGAACTTCCAGTTTGAGGATTATCAATAATATCATTATTGTCACTACCTGTATTGCCTCCACCAGTATTTTTTTTAGTACCTTTAATATAACAACCATTTGAATCTAATTCACAATTATATCCTTCATTTACAATTTCACAAGCATTCTTAGATTCAAAATCACAAATTTCACCAGTTGAAGGATTATCATCATCTTTTTTAGTACCTTTAATATAACAATTATTATTATCTTTAATACAATTATATCCTTCATAAGCTAATTCACATGAATCTTTATAAATATATTCACACTTTGATTCATCACCAATATCAGGATTTGGTGTTGGAGTAGTACCACCAGAACTATTAATTTGCCATAATGCTGTTAAAGTACTATTATTATCCGAAGCATCAACATATATATTAAATACATCACCTTTTTCGTTTTTCCATCCTAAAAATTTATATCCATCTTTTTTTATAGCAATATCATCATCAGTAAAATATTTTTTAGAAGTATACTCTTTAACTTTTATACCATTAGCACCATCAAGCCATGTACCACCATTTGGATCAAATGTTACTTTATATACCTTTGGTTCTTCTACTGAACCACTAGTTTTTTCATAACAAGCATAAAACCTTTTATCCCCTTCTATTTTAAGAATTGTAACAAATTCTTGACAAACTGAACTTTTAGACCATCCTTTAAAAGTATATCCATTAATTTTAGCAGTATATTTTGATAAACTAAAAATAGTATTTTCTTTTACATCAGATATAACAAACTCGTTTTTATTTGTATTTACTCCATTATTGTAAACAATTCCATTAACATTATCTTTCTTAGAAGCATTTAGATATACTTTATAATAATATTCAACATCAATTTTTTTAGAATAACAAGCATATATTGTTGTTTTTTGTTTAATACTAATCGTACCACTTTTCTTAGGAGAATTACAAGAATTATTTATATCCCATCCACGGAATACAATTTGATCCTTTTCAGCAGTATATTCAGCAGTATATATCGAATAATCTAATTTTGATAAACTAATAACATTTCTTTGTTTAAATTGACCATTTTCATACAATTTACCACCATTTAATTCAAAAGTTACTTCATAATTTTTAATAGTTTCTTTACAATCACTTTCGTTTGCTATGGTAGATGATTTAGTCCAACTTCCACCATTACATGTTGCAGTTGGCATACTTTCTGACCATATATAATTTGAACCAGTAACTGAAGTACCTGAACAAAAATAGCAAGCACTATTATCAACTTTACCTAAATTCGCTATACAATTGCCTTCATTATAAACAGTATACCCAGCAGGACAACTTCCGTTAACAGTATAAGAAAAACACTTGTTACCACTACCTAATGATCCTATTTTGGCAGTATCGCTAACAGGACAACATCCATACTGATCCTTTGTAGCATTAGATACATATTTATACTCTATACCATTTATTGTCTTACATTTAGGAGTTGTACTACTATCAGTTGAATATGTATCATTAATATTAATTACCCATATTGTTAACGCCATTACCATCACTAAACATCCAGCAACAATACCTTTAGATATTTTATTTTCTTTTTCCATAATTCACTTCCCTACTATCTATTTCTACATAAATTTTATCATACAAATTCAAATAAATCAATCATAATTAACTTTTTTATACATATTTTTAATTGGTGATACTAGTGAATATATATTTAATTACAGAGTATGTAAAAAGAATAAAAAAAGAAGATATTTATAATTATGCTCTAAAAGAAGGAGTAACTTTAGAAGATTATGAATTAAATATAATATATGATTATATAAAAAAAGATTATAAAACAATTATTTATGGCAATGTCCGTGGAGTATTAGATGAAATAAAAACAAAAGTTAAACTAAATACCTATAATAAAATAGAAAACTTATATTTAAGATTTAAAAATTATTTAAATTAATTTACACATTTGACATATAATAATAAATAAATTCCTTGATAAAAGCAAATAATAAAGGTATAATTTACTTATATATCAAGGAGGAATAAATGAAAAAATCAAACTTCTTAGAAGGTGCTTTTATAGCAACTTCCGCAATAATATTAACAAAAATACTTGGAGTAATATATGTAATACCATTTTATAGCATAATTGGAGAACAAGGTGGAGCATTATATGGATATTCTTATACAATATATAATTTCTTTTTATCTTTGTCCACCGTTGGTTTCCCACTTGCAATAAGCAAATTAACTAGCGAATATAATACCTTAGAAATGTACACTGAAAAAGTAAGATTATATAAAATATCTAAAATATTTATTCTTATATTTTCTCTAATATGTTTTCTAATATGTTTTATATTTGCACCACAAGTAGCTAACTTAATCATAGGAAATATTGAAAATGGTAATACAATCGAAGATGTATCATTTACTATAAGAATGGTATCATTTGCCCTATTAGTTATTCCACTTTTAAGTATAATGCGAGGATATTTGCAAGGACATAAATATATTAAAGAGCCATCATTAAGCCAAGTAATTGAACAAGTAGTAAGAGTAATAGTAATACTTTTAGGTAGTTATCTAACATTAAAAGTATTTCACTTATCTTTAAGAACTACTATTGGAGTAGCAGTATTTGCTTCTTGTGCCGGAGGAATATTTGCATATATTTATTTAACAGTAATAATGAAAAAAAACAAAGATAAATTATTGCCAAAAGAAAAACAAACAAGCAAAATAAAAGATAAAGAAATAATTAAAAAAATAATTACTTATAGTATTCCATTTATAATAATAAGTTGTGCAAATCAAATATATAATTCTACAGATATGATTCTAATGCTAAGAACTCTACCTAACTTTAATTATGAAGGAAAAGACATAGAAACAATAAGTAGTGTCTTTACAACATGGGGGCCTAAAATTAACTCCATAGTAGTAGCAATAGCAAATGGATTAATAATTAGTTTAATACCTCATATAGTTAGTTTATATGTAAAAAAAGACAACATTGGAGTTAATAAATTATTTAATAGATGTCTAAAAATAATAATCTTTATAATTATACCATTATCAGTATTTTTAAGCATTAACTCATATTCAATATGGACTATATTTTATGGACAAAATAAATATGGATATTTAATAATAAGATGTAATATCCTACTTACAATATTAGATAGTATGTACATAATAGTAAATAGCCTACTACAAAGTTTAAGTAAATACAAAGTGTTATTTATAACAGTAATATTAGGTATAGTAATAAACTTAGCATTAGATATACCTATGATGTATCTATTCAACAGTTTAAATACTCATGCTTTCTATGGAGCAATATTTGCAACATTTCTAGGGCTTACTACTTCAATTATTATACCAATAGTATATCTTAAAAAGAAATTAAATTTCAGTTACAAAGAAACAATAAAAGTATTACCTAAATCATTATTAAATTTGGTAATACTAATTGTATTAGATTTATTAATAAGTTTAATTCTACCAATTAACTCAACATCAAGATTCTTACAAATTATAAATATATGTGTACTAGGAATAATATTATTACCAGTATATTTAAAATTAAATAAGAAATATTTAAGTGATATCCTACCAAATAAAATACTAAAAATATTAACTAAATTACATATATAAGTCCTAAAAAGGACTTTTTTTATTTTGAAATAAATGATATAATAATTTTATAAATAGAATGTATTATATATAAAAACGCGTGAAAAACAAAGATTACTATGGAAGGAGGAATAATCTTAATTTTAAAGCATTTTATTTATTAAAAAGGAGTAAAAAAATGGAAGTAAAAAGAAAAATAAAAAAGTTTTTTAAAAACAAAATAGTACGTATTGTATCACTAGCATTAATTGTATTAGCAATTATATTTCTAATAACATATAATCCAAAAGAAGATTTAGACACAACTTATATAATAGCAAAACTAGAAAAAGCAAGCGAATTAACAACTGCTAAATTAACCTATAATGGTTTTAGTAAATATACTGATAATGGAATAGCAATAATAAATAAAGCAGATTTTCTAATGGTATATACTGCAACAGCACGCGCAGGTATTGATATTAAAGAAGTCAAAGTAACTTCAAATAACATTACAAAAACAGTATTAATATCTATACCAAAAGCAAAAATACTTGAAGTAAAAGTTGACCCTAAATCTATTAAATATTATGATGAAAAGTTTGCCTTATTTAATTTTGATGCCAAAGAAGATGCTAATAAAGCACAAGCAATGGCCGAAGATAAAGCCAAAGAAGATTTAAAAAGCATGGGAATTTTAGAAATGGCAGATAGCCAATCAGAAGCCTTAATCAAAGGCCTTATTCAAGATTTAATTCCCGAAGGTTATAAATTAAAAACAGAAAAACAATAAAAGTCCTAATTTCTAGGTCTTTTAATTTTTAATAATTATCCACTTCTCTATTAATCGCATTATTAATTGAATTAGATATAACATTAGCTAACTTCTCGATAATAAAATCTATTTCTTTCGGAGTAACAATCAAATTATAATTAATATTATTTAATACTTCACTAATTAAATTCTTCTTTTTTTCTTCATCCAAACTACCAATTATACCTCCAAGTATCTCCTTATCCTCATTACTTACCTTACTAGATTTAATTTTATCTAAATAATTATTATTTCTTTTTACTACAAGTTTACTAGTTTCATAATTATTTTTTAAATAATTCAAATGCATAAACATATATTCTAATGTATCATTAACAATAGTAACACTTTCTACTACCGTAGGTACTCCAATAGCAATAACAGGTATACCTAATGTATCTTTACTTATTTCTTTTCTCATATTACCTATACCACTACCAGGATGTATTCCTGTATCAGTTAACTGAATTGTTTTATTTAATCTTTCTATTGAACTAGCACAAAGTGAATCAATTACAATAATAAATTTAGGTTTAACATTATCTACAATACCCTTAATTATATCAATAGTCTCAATCCCCGTATTACCCATAACCCCAGGAATAATTGCACTTACTTTTCTAATACCTTCTTTAACATCAGCATTAAGTTCAAATAAATGTCTTGTAACAAGAATATTATCTATTACCATTGGCCCTAAAGCATCTGGTGTACTTTTTTTATTACCTAATCCTATTACTAAACATTCATAATTATCCTTAATATTATTTTTATTTAATATATCTTTAATCTCCCTAACTAAAACTTTTCCTACATTTTCCCTATCTTCATAATTAGTAATATCAGTTAATTCAATAGTAATATAATTCCCCTCTTTTTTATTAAGTAAATTATTTTTATCCATTACTACTCTACTTATTTTAATATTATTTATTACTTCTTCTTTAATTAAATTCTTATCATTTATCTGTTCAATTACTAAATCAGTATGAATATTTACATTTTTTAAATCAATTCTATGCATAAAATCTCCTTTCTATATATATTTTTAACAAAAATATATTGCATTATTTACTTTTTTTTGATAAAATTATAAGTAGTTCTTGAAGAAAGGAGTCTAATCTATGGCAAACGTTAAAAATGCAGTTAAAAAAATTAAACAAATTAACAAAACTACATTAGCAAATCAATGCTTAAAATCAACTGTAAAAAATTCAATTAAAAACACTGATAAAGCAGTTGAAGCAGGAAATCTTGAAGAAGCTAAAAAACAATTAAATCTTGCTATTAAAAGTTTAGATAATGCTAAGGTTAAAGGTTTAGTACATAAAAACAAAGTTAATAGAGAAAAATCAAGATTAACTAAAAAAGTAAATGCTATGGCATCAAAGTAAAAAGAAATGATTAAACATTAAAGTCTAATCATTTTTTATTTATCCGTACATTCACTAAAACTTGTTTGTTCTAATCCTTGTTTATTAGTTTCATTAACATTAATTATTTTAGAATTATTAAATATAACATCAGGAGTATCTTTTAAATACTCTTTATCTATTTCAAATACAAATTCATAATTCTTACCCTTTTCTAAATGATCTGAAATACTCTTAGGTAATTTTATTGTATATACTCCCTCAGTTTGAAATTTCTTCAAAGACACATATAAATAATTTTCATCATTACTTAAATTAATATTATCAATGTTATATATTTCAGTTAAAGTACAATCATAACTCTTACTACCATTCATTATCTCTTTATTCTTATTCATATTTATTATAATAACCAATATAATAGAAATAACTATTAAACAAATACCAATAATAATTACAATCTTATTACCTTTAACATCTTTATTATTATCTTCTCTACCATTTAATAATTCACTTGTACTAATACCAAGAATATCACTTAATGACTTTAATATCCCAATATCAGGTAATGAATTACCAGTTTCCCATTTACTAATAGCTTTATCACTAACTCCTAATTTATCTCCTAATTCTATTTGAGTTAAACCAATTTCTTTTCTTTTTTTCTTAATAAATTTACCAATTATTCTATTATCCATATTAACTCCTATAATTATATAAGTACTTACATTTATATTTTAATATAATTAGTTAAATAATACTACCTACTATTACTAGAATAACTCTACTTTAAGTAGAATTATACTTAAATATATTATTATTATAAATTAAACTAAAATAAAATACAACATAATTTTGAAACTATACCTAGGTTCAAAATTACTTTTTAATGACTAATTTTTAGGCATTAAAAACCTTGGAATAACTAAAAGTTATGTAAAGGATAAATAAATTAACAAATAATATTTTAATATTTTATTTACTTTAAAAATACTTTTTGTTATAATTAAGTAAAGGGAGGCTGTGATATGAAATATGTATACATTTTCTTAGCAATAATAATTATATTTATACTATCTATTTTTACATTTAAGGAGGATGAAATATACTATTATTATGCCAAATATACCACAGAAAGTAACGAAGAATTAAATAATAACAATTATTTTTATATAGATAATTTCATGTATTTAGATGATTATACAAATACAGAAATACATTCCAAAGAAGAATTATATAACACAATATATTACCTAGTTAATTCAGGAATAACACACGCTAAAAGATACTTTGATATTAACTACACTAATTATGAAGAAGATTATAGTAACTTATTTGAAAATGTTGATGAATTAAATATTATAAATAACTTTGTTCATCCATATAACTCATTTAGTTCAATCGAAGCAAATCTAAAAGGTTATGTATTAGATATAACAATAAAATATAACGATTACTACTCTGATACATATAAACAAAAAATAGATAACGAAGTAAGCAAAGTAATAAGTGAATTAATAACAAATAATATGACAGACAAAGAAAAAGTAAAAGTAATACACGATTACATAGTAAATAATACAACTTATGATGAAAACTTCTGTGTAGAAAAAACTAACTGCACTACTACTTCACCATATGCTTCAGATACAGCTTATGGAGTATTATTTGAACACTATGGAATCTGCTCAGGATATACAGATCTCATGGCAATATTCTTAAATAAATTAAATATAATTAATTATCGTGTTACTAATGATACCCATACATGGAATGCCGTAAAAATAAACAATACTTGGTATCACCTAGATGCAACATGGGATGACCCAATAAATGATACACCAGTATTATCACATACATACTTTTTAATTACCACAAGCGAAGATGAAAAACTAAAAGAACCACATATCTTTAATAAAGAAATATTTATGGAATTAAGTTAACAATTTATATTGTTTTCTTTTTTTTAACATATAATTTACTAAGGTGAACTTATGAAAAGTAAATTTATAAAATCTACTATTATATTAATAATCGGTGGATTAATTACAAAACTATTAGGAATGTTTATAAAAATAGTATTAACTAGAACAATCAAAGAAGAAGGAATAAGCTTGTATATGTTAATACTACCTACATTTAATTTATTTATAACTCTATGTACATTAGGATTAAGTCCTGCGATAAGTAAACTAATTAGTGAAAGAAAAAGAAAAAGTAAAAACATAATTCTTTCCCTAATACCTCTTGTTATAATATATAATTTAATTTTAATATTATTAATTATAATAATATCCCCATTACTATCTAATGTATTATTACAAAACTCTAATACCTATTACCCAATAATAGCAATTGGATTAACCCTACCTTTTATATGTATATCAAGTATAATCAAAGGTTATTACTTTGGCAAAGAAAGAATGTTTCCTCATACCCTATCTAATATAATTGAACAATTAACTAGATTATTACTTACTATAACATATATACCTAAATTATTAAATTATGGCATAGTCTATTCTGTAACAGGCGTAGTATTAATTAATATAATAAGTGAATTCATAAGTATAATAATATTACTCTTATTCTTACCCAAAAATGAAATAATAACTATCGAAGACTATAAAATAGATAAAATAATTCTAAAAGATATTCTAAGTATCAGTATACCTTCCACAGGAAGTAGATTAATTGGCAGTATAGTTTATTTCTTTGAACCAATAATATTAACATTTATCTTAAAATATGTTGGATATGATTACAATTATATAACATTAGAATATGGAATAATAAATGGTTATGTCTATCCCCTTTTACTAATGCCATCATTCTTTACCCTTGCCATATCTAATGCCCTACTACCAGTAATATCAAATAATTATACTAATAATAGAAAAGAATACTCTAAAAATAAGTTAAAACAAGCAATAACATTTTCACTTATTATAGGTATTCCCTTTACATTAATATTTATTCTTATTCCAAATATTCCCCTAAACTTAATATATAAAACAACATCAGGATTAAACTATATACCATATCTTGCACCATTCTTTTTACTCTATTATGTTCAATCTCCACTTACTTCAACACTCCAAGGAATGGGTAAAGCCAAAGAAGCCATGTATGGTACATTAATAGGATCATTAATCAAAACAATATCATTAATAATCTTATCTTTTCTTAAAATAGGTTTGTGGAGTCTACTTATATCAAATATTTTAAATATTTTATATGTAACAATACAACATTACTATGTAGTACATAAATATCTAAATTAAAATCCCTTAATCTTATAAGTACTATATTTAACACTATCTAATGAACTATTAAATAAATAATTAGATATATCACTCTTATTATATTTTAAATAAATACCATCACTATTAAAATATAAATATATATATTTATCAAAATTATCCATAATTTTACTAGAATAACTATCTGCTTCCTTAGTTAATTCATCCTTATTATCTTTTCCTTCAATTACTAAATCAAAAACCCTTCTACTTATACCTTCCTTGGATAAACCATATTTACTAAGTACTTCCTCACTAGATAATAAATTTTTACTTATAGTATCTACAAATAAATTAGCAATATAATTATTTACTTTCTTATAATCTACTTCATCTTCAATTAAATATAATACTGATAATATATTATTATTAATATTAGTTAATATAATAGATTCTAACTTACTTGTACTCTTATATCCTGTAACATTATGTTCCTTATTATATTCATTAACAAATTCTTTATTTACACTAATTGAGTCTTCCAATGACTTAATTATTTCATCTTGTTTATTAATAAATTCACTAGTAGACTCATTAGTTAAATTCTTAAAACTAATTTTTTTTAAATTAACACTACTATATAAATCCATATATTTAGTAGTATCTATTTCCTCCATCAAAACATAATTAGTAGCATCTAAATTATTATTAGGAACTTCTACTACGGTATTATCTTTCTTATTAGCAATAACAAATATAACTACAAATACAAATAATAGTATAAAGATAACAAGTAACCCTATCATTATTTTTTCCATCGTAGTCTTCATATAATCAACCTCTTTCTATTTAAATAAATTATAACACATTATTTAGTATTTTTAAATAGATTTTAACAAATTTATGATATACTATATATATGGAGGTAATCATGAATAATAAAACAATCGTAGCAATGATATATGACTTTGATAAAACACTATGTGATAAAGATATGCAAGAATATTCTTTTATTCCTAATTTAGGACTAGATATCAAAGAATTTTGGAATAGAACTACTGAAATCACAATGAATAATAAAATGGATAAAATATTAGCATATATGTATATGATGGTAAATGAATCAAAGAAAAATCATCAATTTATAACTAAAGAATACTTAAATAGTCTAGGTAAAGATATTAACTTCTTTCCTGGTATTACTTCTTGGTTTACTAGAATCAATGAATACGGTAAAAGTCTAGGATTAGAAATAGAACATTATATCGTATCATCAGGCTTAAAAGAAATAATCGAAGGAACAGAAATAGCAAAATACTTTAAAGTAATATATGGATGTGAATTCTTATATGATGAAAATAATAATGCAGTATGGCCTAAAATGAGTATTAATTATACTACTAAAACACAATTTATAAGTAGAATTAATAAAGGAGTATTGGATATTTGCGAAGATAATGCCCTAAATAAAAAAATGTTATCAGAAAACAGGAGAATATCTACTAGAAACATGATATATTTTGGTGATGGATTAACAGATATTCCATCCATGCGAATGATTAGAGAATCAAACGGTTATGCCATCGCAGTATATCAAAATGATGATAAAAAAGTAGTATCTAATCTAATCAAAGATAACAGAATTGATTTTTATGCCAAAGCAAATTATGAAGAAAACTCTGATATGGACAAGCTAATCAAAGATGTATTAAACGAAATTGCTATAAAAAATAAACTTAATAATTTACACAAATCACAAATAAAAGAAGTTGAATAACTAACATTCTAACTTCTTTTTAATATACTCTCTTACTTCTTCAATAGGCATATTTAAAGTAATAGACATTTCACTATATAAATATTTTTCTGCTAACACGAAATAATATTCATCCTTATCGCTAATTTTCTTCTTATTATTTAATCTATTCATATTTCTTAAATAAGTAGTCTTAATAATTCTAATTAAATCCTCATAACTATTATTATTTAATAATTCTTTATATTTACTATCAAGATTCTTATTTGATTCATCAATCTCTAAAATATTAGGAATATTATTAATTAAACTATCTATTTTCTCTTTAGAAATAATACTCTTAATATTTTTATTATCACATGGAATACTTATCTTTAAACTATTATCATTAATTGGTTTTAAAACATAATACTTCTTATCCTTAATATTTTTTACTTCTAGTATCTTACAAGTCTCATGCATATATACAACATAATCATTAACATTATACATATTTACCTCCTAAAAAAGCCATATAACTGATTTTACGCCAAATATATAGCTACACGTTACAATATAATTATAACATTTTTAAATTTTTTTCGTAAGTAAAAAATGCTTTTATTTATTAAATTTACTTATATTAAGTAATATTCCCATCGATATTAAAGTAATCATTAAAGAAGAACCACCATAAGATAAAAATGGTAATGTAACCCCCGTAACAGGAATTAAACCCACTACTACCATTAAATTAAGTAATGCTTGAAAAGCAAGAGAAAATATTATACCAAAAGATAAATATTTACCAAATAATTCCTCACAATTAATACTTATTTTAATTCCTTGATATATTATCATTACAAATAAACTTGCTACAATTAATATACCCATAAATCCAAATTCTTCACTTATTATAGAAAAGATAAAATCAGTCTGAGGTTCAGGTAAATAAAAATGTTTTTGAATAGAATTACCTAATCCTAATCCTAATAATCCTCCTGGACCAATCGCATACATTGATTGAATTATTTGAAACCCACTACCTAGTGGATCTGACCAAGGATTTAAAAAAGATAAAATTCTTTGCATTCTATAAGGTGCAACAATTATTAATCCCACTACTCCAATTAATCCAAGTATACCTATTTTAACAAAGAAATTCATTTTAACACCACTAACAAAAAGTAATACAATAATACTAACTACAATAATTACACCTGTTCCAAAATCAGGTTGCAACATAATAAGACCAAATACTAAAAACAATATAATTAAAATAGGAAATACTCCTTTTTTAATATCCTTAACTACTCTTTTATTTCTTTCTAAATATTTAGATACAAATATAATTAATCCTAGTTTAGTAAATTCACTAGGTTGAATACCAAACCCCCCAATACCAAACCAACTCCTAGAACCATTTCTAATAGTACCTATCCCAGGAATTAATACCAAAACAAGTAAACTTAAACATACAATAAATATAGTATTAGAATATTTTTTATATTTATGATAATCAATATTCGAAGTTATAAACATAAGAATATATCCTAATATTAAAAATATAGCCTGTGATTTTAAAAATTTATATGGATCATCAAACTTATATTCAGCCCATACATAACTAGAAGAATATATCATTAAAAGCCCAAATAAACTAATAATAATAACACTTATAAGTAATAGCAAATTAGACTTTTTCATAATATCACCTATTTAATTATATGTTAAAAGCATATAAAAATAAGTACTATTTTACAAGTACTTATTAATTATATTTAATAATAATGACCTATTTATTGGTTTAATTAAATAATCACTAAATCCCTCATCTTTGTATAAATAACTATATTCTATATTAGGATTCTTAGTTAATAATATTACTTTTGTATTAAAATTTTTAATTAATTTTAATTTCTTAATTAT
>OJAW01000779.1_pt1 | contig 20563 bp, 21 predicted proteins | sample 1589151 | NCBI WGS metagenome assembly OJAW01 (sample SAMN03283290) | human gut metagenome | biome: human-associated habitat; material: feces | host: Homo sapiens | place: Peru | collected 2012
GGAAGATTTTGTTTAACAATCGTTGATTTTAAGGGTTTACAGGCTGCAGTAGCACGGCAGGAGGGCTGTCAGGTCCTCGCCTTCATGGGCGGTTTTCAGTTTGCCGAGAAGATAGCAGATGTACTTGCCGGGGTCGATTTCATTGTGTTTGCAGCTCTCGATCACCGAGTACATGAAGGCGTTGTCCACCGCAGAGCTCTCGCTTCCGATATTGCCGGCATTGCGGAGGTTCATCTTGAGTTTCCTTACGCTCCGCTCGCTGATATTGTTCGACACCTCGACATCTCCGCTTTCAAGTACACGTTTCATCGCTGGCCATTCGGCCCTTGCATATCGCATGGCTTTTTTCAGCAGCTCATGTCAAACACCTTATAGCAGACATATCCGTCAGTTGTGTAGAACCCGATGAACTTCTCAAGGTACGGTTTGATGGCTTTTGCGCCACGACTGCCTTCCTCGTAGAACAGCCAGGAGAGTTTCAGCACCTTGGCTGTGATGCTCCAGAAGTACTTTTTCCTATAGACCCTGTTGCCGTCGGCATCCTCGCATCCTACCAGACCGGGAGTCTCGTCTATCATCCAGTAACCTGCTGTAAACATTGCCCGTTCCCAATATTCCTTCATCTTGCCGCGCATATACTCAATGGCTCTGTGGATATTGTCTCCGAGAGTCGATTTCGACATCCGTAGGCCAAGAGCCCTGAGTTTCCTCACTATCTGCTCGAACGGAGTATTATACCAGAACTTCTCCATCAATATGTAGCTAAGGGTATCTGTACCGAAGCAGCAACCTGCTATCGGGCGGTCTACCGTTATTGTATCCAGTGTCCTGATGTCTTCCTCATTGCTGAAGCGTACCGTGGCCGTCTCGTAGATGTGTTCTTCTACCTTCGCCGGGGTGAACAAGATAACCTTCACGAAGTTCTTGTCTATCTTTCCATTCCTTGTTACATAATATGCTCCTTCCGGCAGTTTATAGTAGTCCTCAAGCCTGTGATATGTCGGACTATCTGTATATGCAGCCGCTTTCGAGTAATCGATGCGCTCAACTTTCACCTCACTTCCGGGATGAGTCCTGAGCAACCTCTTCTGGATAGCACTCACAGTGTCTCCGGAAGATGGATTATTCCGCGGAACCTCAGTATTGGCTCCACTGTCAGACCCCGCAGTGCCATCGAAGTTGTCCTTGCCGCTGTTACGGTCATCGTCATCACGACGCTTACCAAGACGACTTGATTTCTCCGACTTGCGACCGTAGAGTTTACCGGCGTTTACCTTACCGCTGAGCGTAAGGGCGGAGATTTGAGCGGTCAGCTCCGATATCGTTTTGCGTAAGTCTGACAACTGGCCTTCATAAGATGCGCAAGTCTTTTCCTGAGCCGCCCTCATATCCTCTATCATCCCCTTATAGAACTCCTCAACCATTCTCCGGTCACGACCGTCAGATTCGGCGAGCCTTCGCTCCAAGGCGGCTACCGCATCGATCAGTTTTGCATTCTGATCCTTCAGTTCAGCAATGGTCATATACGCCAGTTTGAGTTGTTCTTCGGCTCTCATATTCTTCGTTTTCCTACATATAAAGGTACGAAAAATAATTGAAACTACAAAGGATTATTTCAATTTATTTTATTGATAACCAAAGATTTAACAACCTTCTAATCCATGTATTCTACCACCGTAGAAGTGCTTGCCGCGCACTCTGTCAGCATAACAAAGTCCGACCAGCAAATTTTACCTCCGACACGTTCAGGGTCCGTCAGCGGCCTTAAAAAACGGCCTTCGTCCAACCGGATCGTCGTTAGTTCATAGCGATTGTATTCGCGTATGAGAACCTTTTTCACTCTGGGGTTGCGCCCGCTAAACACATATACGCTCTTGGGCTTCCGGGGATTGTGACCTAAGTCTTCGCTGATGATTCCGCAAAGGCCGTCGATGCCTTTCCGCATATCCACCTTGCCTGTATATAGGTACAGCCCATATTCGCTCGTTATCGATATCATTGTCAGTTCAGAATCTTGCGGATTGCACTTATGACCTCCTCCACATCACCGCCCTTGCGACTCATAACCAGACCATTGTTGAACCGGATGCGGATCTCACAAACCCTCATCGGCTCATCGCGTTGCACCGATGATTGAGTCCCATCTGGATTTACCTCTATGAAAACGGGATGCTTGTCCGCGATGATCTTCGCATCCATCTCGCTCTGACCTTCTCTCGCCAGTTTGCAGAACTTCCAGTAGTCGTACCCCTCGTCCTCGCAAAACTTTTTCATTGAACGACCCCGGCCGTATCTGTGATACTGACGCAGCGCCGCTGCATAATCAACCACGCCCGACTGGGCGGATTCCTGTGCTGTTTGATTCTTTGTTTCCATTTGCCTTGAAATTTGATTTCGGCAAAGGTGAATCCTATTTTTCAAAAGGCAAGGCGGAGAAGTGAACGCTTACGAAAGTACCGAGCAGGGAGGTGAACCTTTCTAGGCCGCGGTCTTTGTTGGCGATGGCGATGAAGGGCTTGTGGTTGATTATGAAGAAGACGCAGCCGTGGAAGGAGTCTGTCACCACAAAATCGGCGCTTGCGAATGATGAAGACTATTCCTCGATGGACGGGAATACGGCATGGTGGCTTTTGTTATCAGAAGTGACTATGTGCAACTTCTGTTTTTGAGCCGTAAGACACTTGCAGTATCCAAAGGCCAAAGTGAAGTTGAATAGTCAAGGTGGATAGAAATAGACGCTTACAAATCAGAATTCTAATCCCACTCTCCTAATACCTCACTATTCATAAATGCTTTCTGACTGCACCTGATCAATCTGCGGCCATACATCCGCATCTTGATTCTTACAAATCCTTTTTCCAATGGCTCCTCATACATAAGGTCTGCATGCATAGGCAGTTGAAGATCCGTCGAGTCGGTGTAGTAGTCCACATTCTTGTCTGCATAGGTTTCTGTATCCTTCATGGGTGAATACTCCAGATGTGCCTTAACACCACTCACCTCCTTCTCATGTGTCTCGATATTTTCTACCTCCGCTTCTTGAGTTTGTGCCCATTCGTTCACTTTATCCACAATAGCCTGTGAGAAACGAAGCAGACCTGCAAGTCCGTGAGTTTGCGGATCAATGCTTTTACCATGCTCAATGCACCTCTCGATAGTGGTGTATTTCTCTCTGAGAACAGATGCATCTGTCTTAGACTCACGAGGTAATACGGCATCAGGATGTATCTTCTGCTTATTCACTTTTGTAGGTAGAAGACAGCGGATGCACGGCTCGTCCTTCGCTATATCTTTCGGAATCAAAATATGCTCCATACTATTTAAGCTAGATATTTTCGGAGCACTTCAGGAACCTTATAGCCGTCAACGGATATGCCTACAGCAGCATAGTTGACATCGTTCTCAAAGTCCGTGAAAAAGCCCATAGAGCGGTCGCCGATCTCAACTGACACCATTCCACGTTCTGTCTCAAAGTCCATGACCACCGAACCGTATGACGAAGCATAGACATCACCGTCAAGCAGTTTGTCGGCATCCTTCTCTTCTAACTGATGAATCAAATTGCGGGCATTCCTTACTGCATCGACATTGGGAGTAACTGCACCGTCCCCATCCCAATTGGTCTGGAGTCTCGATATTTCCTCTATACGCATCAGTAGTGATAACTTCGACACCACCAGAGGAGCTGTGTCATCATTTAGAGCCCCACTTATTTCTAGCACATTGTCCGCTTGCACAATTTCTGCAGTGAAGTGGGTGTTGGCATGCACTGCGGCATAATCATGCACCACATCGGGGATAAGCGTAAGCGACATCAAAGCACCTCCTGCGGCCCACGAAGCTATTGCCCCTCCGGTACCTGCCGTGTGGTAATAGCTGTACTTGTCTTTCTTATCAGTAGTAGTAAATTTCATTTCTTTACCTCCCCTTCCATTAATGCCACTATATCATCATTCACACTCCACAGGAAAGCGTCATAGAGTTTGTCATTCAAATCTCTTAACTTGCGGTCAACGGCTCCCTCCTCTATTTCGCCTGCATCACGTTGCTTAACAGATGTGTCCAATATAACATTGTACATCTTTTCCGTCTTGGCTTTCGACACTGCAATCCTTACTGTCATTTCGCTTTCGTCATCACCGAGTTTGGCTCGTCTGAGCGATAGTATCCATGGGGCGGTTTCTGGAATTGCAACGTCTTTAGCTTGCTTTATAAGGTCATCTTTGAACATGAAGTTGTAAGCCGTTTCAAGATTCTCGATAATCTCATCATCCGAGTCACCCTTTATCGGGAACACATTCAGTTTCCTAACGAGCATCTTTTCCACAGCTTTATATTCCATCACATTGAATATGAAATTCTTCATAGGCACAAGCATAGGGACCACCGATTCGTTGAATGAAATATACTTTTTTCGTCCCACACGCAGACGCGCTTGGTTCGGATAAAACAGATAGCTCACAATATGTTCGTCATCCTCAACGCAGAGAATTCCAGATTCCTTAAACTTCTGTGAATCCGGCTGAATTTGGAAATCACGCTCTATAGCCGTTGCAAATCTCTGGTCAAAGGTTTCGTCATAACTGCACTTGCCATCTGGAGCAAACATGCTTACCGAGGTGTTCTCAAGAAAGGTATTAGGATATACCTTGTGTCCTTTATGTTCAAATGGATATTCCATGTTCTTTTCTACTAGTTGTTGCATATTTTAGTGCCTGGACATTAATCCTTGCAAAATTATCTTTTTTCTTTCAATAATCATGCGAATCTGCTACCAAAACGTATTTATTGTGAGTACTCGCCTCTTTAACTTATTGATTTTTAGTGAAAAGTGTAGCGATTATTTTTGATTTTGCGTGTCTATAGTGCGCAATAGTATGGCAGGAGTTTTGGAAGGTCATCACCTCCTTATGCGATTTCTGTTTGTTCAGTAGATATCTGATGTACTTGCCCGAATTCAAACCATAGGATTTTCGTGCTTCCCAGCCTCAGTTTGGTGGTCAACCACTCCATCACCTTGTACGGCGCGTTGTCTCTATCGTAATACGCACGCATCGTCATTCTAAACTGCCATTGTCCAATCACTCCTCACTTGCTACGACGTTGTACATCAACCCGTCTTTCAGATGGGGAACTCTGTACAAGCCTTTGTGCAGAGTGCTATCATCGGTATTATTCAGCAAATCTTTGAAATGTTTACCATACTATGCTCTCCTATCTTATCTCAATCTCCTGTTCCATTGCATAGCCAAGTTGGTCTACAGAATAACGGTATGATTTCAATTCACCTTCGGCTATCCGCTGAAGTTTAAACGCAGCGGCCACCTCGGGATCTCTGTTTTGTTTTATATTCTGTAATGCCTCTTGAAAACCCTTTATGGAATCCTCATCGTGTGTGGTAGCAAATATCTGTACATCATTCTTGATGGCTGCACGGATCACAACATCCCACATTGACTTCATAACAGAATAATGGAAACCATTGCTGAGTTCGTCAATCAACACCACGCCATCTTTGCACTGATAGATACTGGTAAGGAAGGAAACTATCTTTCTGATACCATCGCCCATCAAATTAATAGGGAGGCGTTGTGGCAAACCTGTGTCAACGAACATAATATTATCCATAAAGACTGGTTTCTTTGCATCAGGTTCTAAAACACGCAAGGCTTCTACAAGGAAGTCTTCATCTTTATTCATGATGATATTGTGGAGTCCCTCTACGGAAGCATTGGAGTCGTATCGTGGGCTGAGATAAACACACTTTAGTTTTTCCGCGTATCTGTTATCAATGTGTGTTGTCTGTTTTAATTGATTAGAACCACCCACATCATACAATACCTCTGAAGAATATTCACCTTCCTTGGTATAGTATTTCATCCGTAAGCCATAATGATAGGGTAGTTCAGTAGTTACACTGTTTGAATCAGTGGCTGCCTCCCGAAAGCTGGTGATGGCAAGATGTCGTTCCTGAGTCCCCGCTGTGGCAATCTGAATGTCCCGCGATGAATCCATCTTATAGAAAAAGTTATGGATGTCACTTTCTTCCAAACGCTTATAGGCTCTCATTGAGTTGATTGAGGCTGGCAAAAGCGGATTAGATTGGCCACATACAAGAAAGATAGATTCAAGCAATGATGATTTGCCACAATTGTTCTTTCCAAAGAAAAGATTGACCCGTGACAATCCATCAATCTTGCCATGATGAATTCCTCGGAAATTATTGATTTCTATACTATCTATCATAATACAATCCCTATCTACGTTTGTTGCAAAGGTACAACTTTTCAGCCAATATAACGAACTAATATTTCTCTCCCAATGCTTGTAATCTTCTGACCATACGAGTGAGGCTATCTGAGTTTTGCATTGCGTTGTCGATGCTCCAAGCATTCTTTATGAATGGAACAACGGCAGGATTATACTCTTTCCCTTTGGCTGCTGTTCCTTGAGCTTCGATTTGTCGCTTTAACTCTTCCTTTGATGATTTGCTGATAAGGTCGTGCGTGAACATCCAGGAAGACTTGTATGGGAACTCCATCTCTGTTAAGGGCTTACGACCTCCCATTTTTTGAGGAACAGCATTAGGAATTTCAGAAATTGGGATACCGAAATATTCTGCAAAACCTTCCCTATCAGCCATAAGCCATGCCTCCGCTTCATCAACAGCAATGTTGAAGATGAAATCATCATTCTGTTCTTGATTTGCCAAAAGACTATTCTTCAACATCGGAGCGCACTGGGTTGCGTCAAGATCTGTGAGAAGGATGACTGGCTTAGAACTGGACAATCTATTCAGTTCTGGAATTTTATGTTTTATCTCACCTCCTCTTGCCGGCATTCCCTTAAAAACTTTGAATCGTGACGAGCAATAAGTCAAGAGTCTCTCTATCACAGTTTTGGTCACAGGGTCTTCTCCCGATATGTACACAAGGATATCTTCCATACATTATAGCTTTATATCGGACAGCCCCTCAACTTGACTTGGCTTTGTATATGGAATTACAGAATCCGCAATAGTAAATCCCGCATTGAGTTCATCGTTCACTTCTTTGATTGATGCGGCGTTTATTACTTCTGTGCCTTCTTGCGATGGCTTCAGCAGCACAACTTCCTCTCCTGAGATACCTTCATTTGACAGCATTTCATAACTGTGGGTTGTTATGAATACTTGTCGGGTTTCTTTTTTACTTCTTTGCAATTTCGCTATGAAGGCCGGTAGTTGAGCCACAATCGCTGAATGAAGGTTGGTTTCGGGCTCTTCAAGGAGGACTACTCCTTTGTTGTCCAAAAGAGCGAACAGAAAACCAATCAAGCGTAAAGTTCCATCCGAAAACTGGTTTTCCTGCTGCTTGCTCCCTTTCGCACGCCAATGTTCGTATCTGGCTTCCAGATGAGGTGTTCCCATTTGGTCAAAAACCAAATTCAACTCATCTAATTGAGGTACCGCTTTTTTTAATACTTCATTAACTCGCTTGAAGTACGCCGCGCAAGTCGTCTTGTTCATTTGCGCAAGGCGTTGCAAGAAATTCCGTCCATAGTAATCTTCTTTGTCGGCGGACAATTGAAGTGATGCCTGCTCTCGCACCAACTGAGGGATGACGTTAAGATATTCAATGTTTGAGAAAAAGTTCCTCAATTCACGGAACTTTTGATTGGAGGTCACCTGTTCCAAATGAGTGTATTTCAGGGTGTCGGAGTCTTCCCCTACGCTGTCAGGGGTTCGTTGAAGCAAGATTACATCCCTTTTTTTGACTTCCTCGACCAAGATCGACACCTCTTTTTTCATAATACCGCCGCCAATACTTTTGAATGCCAAACGATATGTCCAGACATCGCCGTTAATCTCATTCTTGATAGTCACTGCGATTTCAACATCTGTTCTTGTTCTTGCCGCAAGACAACGCAACTTCGTCATACCACCGCGAGAAGCAACGGCTGGCTGTAGACCACCTCCGCTTCTTGCAATGTCATACAAGAACCGAAGGGCATCCAAAAAGTTTGACTTTCCGGAAGCATTAGAACCAACAATAAAAGTCCTTTCAGAGACATTTACATCGCATTCATGAAAATTCTTCCAATTATATAATTTTATGTTAGTAAGCAGCATATATTTTTTGTATATGGCAAATATACTATAAATTGTCGATTATGTCAATCGTTAAGGATAATCACAAATAATTCACCTGGATATTATTGCTCTCCGACCAAGGGTTCATCAAAACGACGTTTTTTCGCCCTAATAAACACACCCGAGCTATGCACTTCGCCAGACTTGCAAACCTCATCATCATTTGCTTCAGCATATGGCATCCGGCGTTACTAAACATTTTAGTCGGGCTTGGCGGCGAAGAGGCGTTTTCGGGGCGTTTTCGAGCGTTGTGATGCCATCGATTGGGACGACTGGATTTCGCTGTAAATCTATGAATATATTAAAGTTATGCAAATTTACGCTTGCCGGTGAGGGCGGTGTGGACTGCTGTTGTCGGGCGGCGGGAGGGGGTGCTGCCGAAATTTTGCTAAAGGGGTACATTTGCAAAAATGCTCTCTGGATGGGGCAGGAAAAATTGTGTTAATATAATTGTACCAAAACTATGTACATAAAACTCAACCGGAGCTATGTCGCTCCTGAGACAAACCTCACAAGCGTGACCATTGAAGGTGGAATCTGCGTCGGATCCAAGGACCAGGTTGTGGTAGACAACAACACGACCACTACGATTGACCGACAGGAAGGCGGAGATGAGTTCACAATCGGTGAATGGGACTAAAAGACGTATTTGTGTGTAAAACGAAAAAAGAATCTTCACAATGAAAAACGAATTATTCAAGATAGCGTCTTTGGCCACCATACTGATGGCCGGAGCATTTGTATCCTGCAACGAGAGCGAGCTCGATCCTGACAAGGGACAGCGTTCTGGCAAGAAGATATCGTTCTCAATTTCAGATACTGAGACCAAAACAGCATACGACCAGAGCGACAACCTTCGAATTAATTGGTCGGAAGGCGACCAAGTGCGCATCTTTTGCGCTGAGGCGGAGGATGTCAAGCAATCAGACTATTCAATCATCAACATCGGCGGAACTGACGGGAAGCAACACAAGGCCAACCTTGAGGCAAAGACCGATGGCCTTGCATGGGGAGGGAACGATGACACCCACAATTTCTATGCGGTCTATCCTGCGGATGAGAGCCGGGTGGCAGTTGACGCGTCGACAGGGATAGCGACATTCTCCGTTAGTCACAGCCAGATCTGTACAGTTCAAGGTACGGTTGACGCAAGTGGACACTACACAACCGTCCCTGACATGAAGGAGGCCTACATGGTAGCCAACCTATCGACGAAGCCTATAGACAATGTAGAGCTGAACTTCAAGCCGATCATGACAACTCTGGAGATCACCGTTCAGGGAGTCAACGCTTCAGCTGCCAACCAACGTGATGTCACGCTTACAGGAATAAGCGTGATAAACAAGAATGCCACTTTCTCAGGAGTCACGTCAGGAAAGTTCAAGTACGACATCTCAAATAAGACGATGTGGGAAAGTAGAGCGGAAACACCAACCACGGAAACTTACTACGTCGGCATCAAGAACGGAGATGAGACGTGGGTGGATCTCAAGTCAGGAGAATCCATAACTTTGACCGTCTTCCTGCCTCCTGTCGTGATCGACAAAGACAACCAAGTGACGATTCAGGTTCACGCCACAGGTGAATTGAGTGCCATAATCGGTGGCAAGGTCGACAAGAATGGCAAGGAAACCAATATCGCTCCGAGTGCGAAAGCGAAGATAGCATTACCGAATATGCCCGAAACCAAATCGGGGAATAACTGGATCACCCCGCTTGATGACATGATTTACGTTCAACAGTTGTCGATACCGGGGACACACGATGCGGCGGCATATTCGACATCATTGTTTAACGCAGGTCAGACACAGGGCTTAGATATTGAGCAACAATTTGAGTTGGGAATCAGAGCATATGATATGCGTACTGCTTTTAGGGCAGATGGCATAGGCTCACAAAGCGGTGAGATGTGGATGTGGCACGGAATAACCCATTGCGGCATTTCTTTGGAGAGTGTGATGACAACGTTAAGCAATGCATTAAAGAATAATCCTGGAGAATTTGTCATTTTGCAATTTAGACACGAAAATGAATTGCCGGCAAGTTACAAAAGGACGAAAAAATGGGACGAAATATACAACGTCCTACACAAATTTGATTCTCAGATAGTGCAATGGAGACCAGATCTTATTATAAAAAATTGCCGAGGTAAATTCATAATATTTACACGTGACGATTACACGAATAGGACGAAAGCTGCTTTAGCTGCCCCATATCCATCTGGAAATACTTTCACATCAACTCTTAGCAACATAAATGGTGAGAGTACGCATTATTATGTTCAAGATTATTATGAATACGATGGAGATCTTGGAAAGGAAAAAAACAGGCAGATTAAAGCCTTGTACGAGACAACAAGGACTTTTTCCGATGAGAGTTCTCAATACTTTATTGAAAAAGCCTGGGCTCTTAATCACACCTCCGGATATGATCAGTCGGCAAGTATTCTCCCAGGAACAACCTCATGTTATCAGAAAAATGCTTCACAAGTTCATAAACCAATATATGAGGCATTGAGCAAAGAGACCGTATTCGGTCCTACCGGCATCGTCTTTATGGATTGGGTAGGAACACGTGAAGCCTCCTCCTACACCGTCTACGGCGACCTTCTCCCACAGGCCATCATTGACCACAACTACAAGTACAGGATGCTTCGCGCGACAGCACAGGGCACCAGTAACTAACACAAAATAACAACAACTACACATTATGAAAAAACAACTGATAGCAACAGCATTGATCGCACTGGCGGGCATTACCGCCATGGCGCAGCAACCTACAGTGAAAACAGATACGACGGTCACAGTTGAGTACAGCTCCGACAGGTACAGGGTCGAGACCGCACCGTTCAAGGCGAACTGGTTCGTCGGGGTGGACGGCGGAGCGCAGGTCTACTTCGGCGAGCACGACAAGCAGTGCAAGTTCGGCGACAGGCTCGCCCCCGCACTCAACGTGTATGTGGGCAAATGGTTCACCCCTGCCATCGGCGTAAGGCTCGGCTACAGCGGCATCGGACAGAAAGGCGCGACGCAGGATTGGAGCCCTACTCACTCGACAGGCAAGGAGGTTCCCGGCAAGGGCGGACACGGCTACTGGCTCAAGAGGCAGGAGTTCAGCTTCTGGAACATCCACGCCGACGTGATGTTCAACCTCGCCAACGTCATCTGCGGCTACAAGCCGGAGGGACACTTCTGGAACCCGTCGCCTTTCATCGGGGTCGGCCTGGCGCATGTGTACTCGGAGGAGCCTAAGAACAGCGAGATCAGCGGCAACGTCGGCCTCAACAACGCCTTCAGGCTCTGCGACGCGCTCGACCTCAACGTCAACATCCACGGGATGATGGTCAACGAGGCTCTTGACGGCGAGTTTGGCCACCGCTGGGGCGAGGGCAACCTCTCCGCCACCGTCGGCCTCACCTACAAGTTCAAGCCTCGTGGCTGGGACAGGAGCAAGGTGGTGAAGGTGGTGGAAACCTCCGACATCTCCTCCTACCAACTCGCCCTCGCCGAGCTCAAGGCCGAGCGCGAAAGACTTGAGAAAGAGCTGGCCGGGCTCAAGGCCAAGCCTGAGATCATCGAGACCACCAACACGATCGCCTCCCCATACTTCGTAAGGTTCGAGCTCGGGAAGAGCGCCCTCTCCAAGGAGGCCAGGGTCAATCTCGGACTTCTCGCAGAGATCCTCAAGACCACCGGAGCGAAATTCACCGTCAGCGGCTACGCCGACGCCGCCACGGGCAACAAGAAAATCAACGAGAAACTCAGCCGGGACCGCGCGCAGGCCGTCTACGACTGCCTGACGAAGGAGTTCGGAGTCCAAGCATCCCAGCTTGAGATCGACTACAAGGGCGGTGTGGACAACATGTTCTACGACGACCCGGCTCTCAGCCGCGCGGTGATCACCAAGGCAAAATAACACAACAGGAATATTCCGACACCAAAACGGTGACAGTGCCGCCCAAGCACTCCCCCACCGTTTTGGTTCGTCGGTTAAGTCAATGGGTAGCTAATCCTGTCCGTTGCGTAAGAGAGAAGTAGAACACATTATATTTAAGAACAATGATGAAAAGATCTTTCTTTGCCGCCGCTCTTTGCGTGTCGGCGCTGTTCGCGGCTTGCAGCGAGAAAATGGAGACTGATGAGGAAATGCTGGCTGAGTGGCATGAGTCCGTCACCGAGGATGAATATTCAGACGAGCCTGTGACCAGGGCTGTCGCTTCCAACGGGGCTTGGATGGCCGGGCTGGATGACTCGACTCCGTTCGCGCGGCTTTCCATTCCAGGGACTCACGACGCGGTGACTGGTGACGGCACTGCTTTTTCCATCGGCAGGACGCAGAGTCTGGGGCTGGCGGCGCAGTGGGACCTGGGAATCAGGGCGTTTGACTTCCGTCCCGGCTACCGCAAGGTTCGGGTCAGGGCGTTCAAGTACAAGAACGAACTTCACGTTTACCACGGGTTCATTCCGACAAAGACTTCTTTCAAAAAAGCTGTCCAGACGCTCATGAACAAGATCGACTCGAATCCTTCGGAGTTCGCCGTGGTCATCATGCAGTTCGAGAACGGCAGCCCGGCCTACAATGACCGCTCGGTGTGGAACTCCTTGATGAGCGAATTCCTCTCCAGCGAGGAGACATTCCCGTCAAGATTCCGCATTGACTACCGTCCTGACCTGACCGTGGGCGACCTGCGCGGCAAGATCCTGATTCTGTCACGTGACGCCTACGCTGACCAGCCGATAACCAGCGGTTACATCTCAGGATGGAGTTTCGCCGAGGAAGGCACCACCAGCGCCAGAATCACGAGCCGTGTGGCGACGGGTGTGCTTGGAGTGCAGGACTACTACCACGTCGAGAAGCCGGAGGTAAAGGTCAAGGCGGTGAGTGACTTTATGGACTGGGCGGCGGACAATGCCTCCGAGAACGCCTGGACCATCAACCACACGTCCGGCTACACAGGCATTCTCTCTACGGACAACACCTACCGCGAGAACGCGGCGAACAACAATCCGACCGTTTACCGTCGTTTGATCAACGGGGAGTGCGCCTCGACAGGCATGGTTATGATGGACTGGGTCGGCAACTTCAAGTCTGGCCGCTACGAGGTCTATGGAGACCTCCTGCCTCAGGCTATCATCGACAATAACTTCAGAAAATAAGGCACATTCAGACATGTGCGGAACTACGAGCCAAGCAAATAAGCAACCACACGTTCCAAAAGAACGCGCTTCGCTCGTGACTGGCCTCGAAACTTAACCTTTTATATTCATGCAGGTCAAAGATGGAATAGCGTGGCTCTGGAGGGTCTCGGGGAAGTTCCGGCCGCATATCTTGTGCGCGGGGCTGATCGGGATGGCTCGGGTCGCGGTCTCGTTGGGCAGTGTCTGGATCTGCAAGGAAATCATTGACAATGTCACGGGGCAGAGCGATGGGAGACTGGGGTTTCTCATCGCTTTGATGATTGGCTGCATGGTTCTCAGGATGGTTCTGTCACTGGCCGGCGGAAGGCTGAGCCGGAAGACAGAGGCGAGGCTGACGAACCAGATGCGGCATGACCTTTTCGGACATCTGATGAGAAGCCGGTGGGACGGCCATCAATCGCAACATTCCGGAGACATACTCAACAGAATGATCGATGACGTGACGACGGTCTCGGGAATCCTGTGCGGAGGTGTGCCGGTGATCATGGTGACGGCAAGCCAATTGCTCGGAGCGTTGTACTTCCTCACCAGAATGGATGTCCGGCTGGCCGCGGTGCTGATATTCATCATGCCGGTCGCCTTGCTGCTCAGCAAAAGCTACATGCGGAGGATGAGGCAGCTCACGAGGGGGATCAGGTCCGAGGAAAGCGCAGTCCAGGCACATATTCAGGAAAGCGTGCAGAACAGGCTGCTTCTGCGTTCCCTGGAATACACGCCACATTCGGTCTCGAAACTGGAATCACTCCAGCGGGCGCTGCTGGACAAGGTGATGAGGTACACGGACTACTCCCTTTTCTCGCGGATGATGGTACAGACCGGGTTCGCGGCAGGCTATGTGACGGCGTTTCTCTGGGGAATATTCGGAATCCGAAGCGGAGACATCACCTTCGGAATGATGACCGCGTTTCTTCAGCTTGTGGCTCAGATTCAGAACCCTACGGTCGAGCTGAGCAGGCAGGTTCCGGCGTTCATCCGCGCCACGACTTCAGCCGAACGGCTTGCGGAACTCTGCGACGAACCTTCCGAGCCTGAGGAGAATCCAGTGCGGCTTGAGGGAAAGACCGGCATCCGAATAGAAAACCTGACGTTCACCTACCACGAAAGCGGACAAAGAATATTCAGTGACTTCTCGCATGATTTCGCTCCCGGCAGCCAGACCGCCATTCTCGGGAAGACCGGAATAGGCAAGACCACACTGATGCGCCTGATCCTGGCTCTGACCTCTCCAGACAGCGGCAGGATCATGTTTTACAATGAATATGGCAGTGAGGTTCCGGCGTCACAGGCCACGCGCCGCAACCTGTCCTACGTGCCGCAGGGGAACACCTTGTTCAGCGGTACGGTACGCGAGAATCTGAGGATGGGGAATCCAGAGGCCACTGACGAGGAAATGATCGCCGCCCTTCACGCGGCGACAGCGGATTTCGTCATGGAAACGCCAGACGGGCTGGACACGAAATGCGGTGAGAAAGGGGCTGGGTTCAGCGAGGGGCAGGCCCAGAGGATAGCGATAGCACGAGGCTTGCTCCGGCCAGGAGGGGTGCTTCTTCTGGACGAGCCGTCCTCTTCATTGGACATCGAGACGGAGAAGGTGCTGATCGACCGGCTGAAAACCAAGGCGGAGGGCAAGACACTCATCGTCATCACCCACAGGGAGGAGATAGCGGAGATTTGCTCGTCGGTGCTCAGGCTCGGGTAGTTCACGCCTTCATGAAGAAGCGTTTCCAGACCCAGAGAAGGATCCGCCGGATAAGCACGGTGTTCATCCAAAGCCAGACTTTCCGGTGATATGACGGAGAATCCACGTCCACGGGGGTGACACCTCCTTTCAGAACTGTGGTAACACGACCATAGATCTGATCGCAGTCGCACAGATCCTTAGCCCGGAGGATCCCGTCGCCCTGAATCTCGCAAAGAGCCTTATCGTTATCCTTGTAGATGATCCTGTGAAGGATGAACCGGCCATCGGCGCGGAAAAGGACGACATCTCCGACATTGGCTGTCCTCAGGACGGTTCCCGCCGGCGATCCTCCATCGACCCCCTCAAGAACCACCGAGTCAACTCCGCCGACTATGAACGGAAGCATGCTCTCCCCTTTCGCGGGGACCGTGACCTTCTTTCCTTCCCGCAGCAAGGCGATGACCTCCTCGAAGAAAGTGTCATTGCTGACAATTAATTTTTCCATTGAAAAACAGCTTCCGAATCCAAGATACAAAAATAATTTTGAAATTACGGGCAAAAGGATTAAATTTGCAGTCCGTTTTGGAATATATAAAAAATTAGTAGATATGAAAAGGACATTTCAACCATCCAGACGCAAGCGCGTGAACAAGCACGGATTCCGTGAGAGAATGGCCACCGCCAACGGTCGCCGCGTACTCGCTTCCCGTCGCCGCCACGGACGCAAGAAGCTGACAGTATCATCTGAGGACAGGTGGTAGTCAAGTCAGTCTGACGACGTTTAGAGACAGGTCTATCAGGCCTGTCTTTTTTGTTGAGCTTATTCATTATGGACATCGACGAGAAATACATGACGGAAGCCCTCAAGGAAGCTCAGCTGGCCTTTGAGGAGGACGAGATCCCCATCGGGGCGGTGATAGTATGCCGTGGCAGGATCATAGCCCGGGGCCACAACATGACCGAAAGGCTCCATGACCCCACGGCGCACGCCGAGATGATCGCCATCACCGCCGCCACAGAAGCCGTCGGCGGTAAATATCTGAATGACTGCACACTGTACGTCACCGTGGAGCCGTGCAACATGTGCTCCAGCGCGCTGAACTGGGCACAGATCGGCCGCATAGTCTATGGAGCACTCGATCCCAAGCGGGGATATTCATTGTACTCCCCTTCCCTGCTCCACCCCAAGACACAGGTTCAGGCCGGAGTCCTCGCCGAGGAGTGCTCCGCCCTGATGACCGACTTCTTCAAAGGGAAACGTTGACAGACGCCACGAGCGAGTATATTCAAGAATCCCGCTTGCAGAGAGGCAGATGTCCTTCCACGAGCGGGATTCATTGTGATTCGCGCTTCTACAGCACCCGAAGCGTAGGGAATCAGAAAGTGAGCCTGAACAGATCGCCCTGGGCCTGGATGTAGAGGTCGCCCTTGTAGTAGGCGCAGTCCTCGAGCTCACCGAAGGTGGCTTTCGTCAAATCGATGACATTCTGCATGGTGCGGGTGTTCAGATTCCAGACGTAGAGGATCGAAGGCTGCTTCTCCTTGCCGAAACCGGTAGGCATGAAAAGCTGGCCGTTCTTGATGAAAAGGCCCTGGCCGATCGGATTGAAATGAGTCTGGTAGGTGTCCTCGATCAGATAATTCTCCAACAAATCATCCTTTGTCAGGGTCACGAGGCCGTCCGTGGACTCGTTCAGTTTCGGGATGCGGAACTTCACGATGCGGTGACGGTTCAGGGCGTTGGTGTTGTCAACTGTGTTGCCGTAACCGTAAAGGTAACTGTTGTCCGGATCGATGACCCACTGAAGGGCGTAGCCAAAAAGATGGTCGGTGTCCTTGAAGTAGATCGTCTGGACCAGTTCGGATGACTTGAGATCATTGGCTACACGCTCGACGTAAAGCACGTCCTTGCGTCCGTTGATCGGATTCCTGTTGCACTGGCTGACGTACAGAAGCGGGAAACGGTCATCCTTGTCATAGAACGTGCGGCCGAAAGTGGCGACATTGGCATGGTTCACCTTGTCGTAGCTGGCAAGCTTGAACGGCTTGCACTCTCTGGTGATCTTCTCTCCGTCAATCTTATAGACGGTCAGCCAACCGGAGTTCTGGCAGCTGAAGATGTAGTCTCCCCAGATGTCCATCCCCTGGTAAGCCTCCTTGTCGGTGCCCTGAAGCTTGAGCAGATGGTCGCACTTGAACGTGTGCTCGGTAAGGTTAACGGGCGCTCCGGTGTAAGTGTACTGTCCGGAGGTCGCCGGCTGCGCCATCAGCGCCGCAGGAAGCAGCAATGACGCCAAAAGAATATATCCTTTCATATTCATAAAAATTTGATGGTTTGATTTCAGTCCGGCATTCCGCGCAGAAGGTCGCCCAGATAAGGCAGAAGGGTGAACAGCAGGAAGGCTTTGTCCTTGGCCAACGCCACCCTAAGCTGCTTCAACGCGGAATATATGTGGTTCTCAACGGTGCTGAGGGAGATCCCGAGCCTCGCGCTGATGTCCTTGTTCGGAAGGTCTTCGATGTAGCTCATCATGAAGACCTCGCGGCACTTGGGCGGCAGGCTGGTGATGGCATCCTCGAGATTCTTCCTCAAGTCCTTGTCGAACAGGTTCCTTATGACTGGATTGCGCTCGGGATCACCACCCTCAAGGCAGAGAACCGCGATCCGGGCATCATTCCATTCCTTGTACTGGCGCGACAGATTCTCTTTCCTAAGATAGTTCATCGCCCTGTTATAGACAGATTTCATAAGATACCCCCTCGCCGAAGTCCCTTCCGACAGTCTCTCACGGTTTTTCCAGAACGAGAACAGCACATCCTGCACAGCGTCATCCGCCCACTCCTCCGGCAGGAAGATCCTGGCATACGACATCAGCACAGGCAACTCTTCCTTGCAGAAGTCGTTGAAAGCCTCTCTGTCGCCATTCTGTATTCCGGTTATTAATTCTGTACGGTTCATAAAAAGCCTTGGTGAGCGCAAAAATAGTCAATAAAATCGAATCATAAGTCTCGACAAGGACAAAAAATGCCTTTGCGGAAAATAATCACGTTTTCATTAGGTGATTTCTTCATAAAGTGTGTATAATAATTGACAGACATAATTAATGCGATCAGAAAATGGAAATTCCAGAAGAGATACTCAGGCTCGTGCACCGCTATCTCAGCGGAACCGCGACCGACGACGAGAAATCCGCCCTCGTCGAGTGGCTGGAGGCAAGTCAGTCCAACCGGGAGGATTTCGCCGCTTTGTCAGCGATGCGCAACGCCTCGTCGGCCTTGGGCGGGGACGACGCCACAGACAAGATGCTGTCCCGCCTCAACGCAAGGATAGACGCGGAGGAGAGCGGAGGGATATTCACCGTTCAATCAGGGAGAGGCCGAAGGCGCAAGGCGACCTGGCTCGCAGCCGCTTCCGTGGCCGCCGCGCTCGTCATCGGAGCCGGCACATACCGCCACTTTCGGACGGACGCGGATTACTTTCGGGAATATTCCGCATTCACGAATATCTCCGACGACGTGTCGGCCATGATGCTGGATGACAGCACGAAGGTCTGGCTGAGCAGGAACTCGTCGATCCTGTACGGTTCCACCAAGGACCGGTCCGAACGGATCGTGAAACTGACCGGCGAGGCCTATTTCGATGTCCACAGGGACACGCTCCATCCTTTTGTCGTAAAGGCGCGGGAAATTGAAGTGAAGGTGCTTGGAACCGCGTTCTGCGTCAAGTCGGACAGCGAGGCCGGCAAAGTGTCGGTACTCCTTGAAAGGGGATCCGTCAGGCTGCAAAGTCCTGAAGGTGTAGGACTTGTGAGGCTGTCCCCGGATCAGATGGCCGAGTTCGACGCCAAGACCGGAGACATCGAGGTCACCCCTATGGCGGCCGAACCTTACATCGTGCAGCATTACAACAAGGTGACGCTCCAGCAAGTGTCGATCGACGGCATCATCTCGCACATCGAGCGGATGTACGGAATCAAGGTCCAGGCCTTGTCACCGGTGGACACCACGAAGAAATACAACCTCAACTACAAACGCACCGATGACGCCGGCGAACTCATGGAGGCGGTCGAGGAACTGACAGGAGTGCGCCTGAAGGTCATCGGAAAGACTTTGGATAAAGACTAAGTACCAAACATAATAACTACTCAAAAACATGAGACAATCAATCTATTTAAGACTGGGTGTCCTTGCGGTGGTTCTGGCCACGTTCTTCGGCCTCGCGCCGGGTTCGGCGGCCCAGACAAACACCGGGAAGACCTACAGTTTCAGTCTGACGGTAAAGTCCGCCACTGTGAAGTCCTTCACCGAAGAGTTCACGAAGAAGACTGGAATCCTGTTCTCCTACGAGTCAGCCTTGGCTCGGAAAGAGATGGGAGACATCAGCATCAACGCCAGGAACGAGTCTCTGGCGTCCATCCTGGATGACGTTTTCGGACATCAGGTGTCCGGATTCCGCTACAAGATGACAAACAGCACGGTCGTGCTGACCTACGAGCAGCCGGCGGCCAAACAGGGAAATGTCATCAAGGTGACAGGAACGGTGAAGGACTCTTCGGGAGAGCCGTTGGCCGGAGCCGGTGTCCTCGTCAAAGGCACGACGATCGGCACGAACACCAACCTTGACGGAAAGTACTCCATCGAAGTCAACGCCGACGATGTCCTGGAATATTCATTCATCGGTTTCAAGAATCACGATGAGAAGGTCAACGGACGCGGGGTGATCGATGTGATGATCTCCGAGGACGCCAACGTGCTGGATGACGTCGTGGTCGTCGGCTACGGTACCCAATCCAGAAAAACCTTGACCACAGCCATCTCCAAGGTGGACGGCAACAGCATCTACGCCGCACCTGTCTCCTCCGTCGGCGACGCTCTCAAAGGAAAGGTGACCGGCCTCAGGGTGGCCACGAACAACACGGTCTCAGGTAATGCGCCACGCTTTCTGATCCGTGGAGGTTCCTCGATCACCTTGAGCAACGACCCTATCGTCATCGTGGACGGCGTGACCAGGGACATGGACGACCTCAACCCTAACGACATAGAGTCCATCGAGGTCTTGAAGGACGCAGCCTCGGCCGGCATCTACGGAGCCCGCGCCTCCAATGGTGTGATTCTCGTGACGACCAGGAAAGGCAATTCATGGGAGAAGCCACGGATCACTTTCGACGCGCAGGTCGGCTGGTCCTCCCCTTCCCGCGGATGGGATCTGATGAACGCCAAGGAGTTCCTGTCATTTGTCCGTCCCGCGATCGCGCAAGGCCCTAACGGCCAGTTGATTCTGGACGGAGCCAACGCCGCGGGAACAGGCAACAAGAGCACGGACATCTACACAACCAGATACATGGAGAAAGGCGAGGAGCTGCAGTCCGGCTGGCAGTGGATGTACGACCCTATCAATCCGAAGAAGGTGCTGACCTTCACCGACACCGACTGGCAGAGCCAGTGGTTCACCAACGCGCTATGGCACAAGGAATATGTCGGAGTGAACGGCGGTTCACAAAACATGAAGTACGCCGCCTCGGTAAGTTACCTTCAGGATGACGGCATGGTGGC
>OJAW01000784.1_pt1 | contig 20525 bp, 29 predicted proteins | sample 1589151 | NCBI WGS metagenome assembly OJAW01 (sample SAMN03283290) | human gut metagenome | biome: human-associated habitat; material: feces | host: Homo sapiens | place: Peru | collected 2012
CGCCAAACATAGCAGGAGTGCGCAAGTATGCGTCCACACCGCTTCCGCCTTGACGTGCCTCGTACAACAGCTGCACAGCCTGGTCTATCTCCTTCATCAGGGCATAGTCGCCAAGCTTCATATTGTCCGTCACGGCACGTATGCCGTTCAGAGCCTTAGTTTTCAGCATAGCGTCTGCACCCATCATGCGGATAGTGTTCTCCGAGAATACGCTACCCAATAGCAGGTTCTTCACGAAGTCCTTGCCCGAAGCCGAAAGCTTGTTCTCGCCCTCACGCAATCCGGCCACCTCGTTCAGACCTATCACGCCCTTATCTACCAAACGTGTCAACAAAGAATTTATTGCCGACGGATTGTTAAAGAATGCGTCAAGACTACCGCTTCCCTCTATCTCCGATATAATAGCACTAATCTCGTCAGCCGAAAGCTTCTTCGAGTTCGCCACTGCCTGCTGAGTATTACCCTGCGCTTTCTTCTCGTTCTTGTTGAACTTGGCGAAGGCTGCCGTGTCATACTTCATCGGCTCGTCGCTCACAAGCACAAGGCGCGGATGCTTTATTCCGCTCTGCTCTATCTGCTCCGCCGTGAAGCCGTAGTTCTCTGCATTCTCCTTCAACGCTTCAAGATAAGCGCCGTCGGTTCCGTCCTTGGCTGCTTTCTGTCCTGCCATCGTTCTGCCGTTACCGTCAACAACAATGCCGTCAGATGTCACAACCGGCACCTGGTCTACTGCCTGTCCGTCATACTTCATGGCTATCATATCCGTTACCAGCTGAGCCTGCTTGTCATTCTCATAGTCACGGTCGTTGATAGTCCTGCCTTCCTCGTTCACGGGGAAACCCTCGCTCTTCTTATATCCGTCGTTGGCATTATGCGAAGGTGTCAGACTGTCTGCCTCGACAATCTCGTAGTGTCCTTTCAGTTTGGTTCCGTCAGCCAATGTACGTGTGCGCTTATTACCCACAACGCGCAAGCCACTCTCGAACTTCTCCCGAGCAACCCCTACATTACCTACTTCACCTACCGAACCTACACCACCTACCGAACTTACTTTCTCCATTCCAGCCTTGACCTTCTTCTCAGTCATAGCCTTCTTTATATTGGTGTAAAGCTCCAGTTCCTTCTTTGCGGCATCAACAGCCATTGTCTTCTGAGCCTCAGCCTCCTTGGCGTCGTTCAAGTCGCCCGTGTAGTCCACCTTTATCTTCTCGGCACCCTTCAGCGTCTTCTCGGCTCGCTTTATCTGTCCGTCCACAGCAGCCTCAGCGTTCTCGCCAAACTGCGAAGACATCCACTCCGCACCCTGCTCAGGTGTCATCTGCGAGTAGTCAGCAGTCTCACGACCTTTCGAGTCCTTCATCATCGGCACAGGCGTACCGTCCGCAAGAGTAGCAACCGGCTCCTCACCCACAGGAGTAGTCTCTTTCTCACCCACAGGCTTAGTCGGCTCAGAAAGGCCCAGTAAGGCTTCGTTACCTTCCTCTCCCTTTGGCTTAGTCGGCTCAGCAGGCTCAGTAAGACTCGGCTGTCCTTCCTCACCCCCAGACTGCATTTCCGCGTATACGGTAGAGTTCAACTCCTCCAGCTGTCGCTGATAGTCCTTCGCATACTCTTCGCTTGACGTGGTACGTTCCAGTGTCACGTCCTTGGCATGCACGAAGTCCATTTCACGGGTAGCAGGGTCATACACCGTCAGCATATCACCGTCACGTACTCTGCCTTCACCATCAAACGCAACGTCTCCAGCTCCAACAATCAGCACCCTACCCTTGTCGTCCTTCACGAACACCATCTGCTCGCCGTTCTGCTTTTCGCCGTTCAGCTCGCCCTTATAGCTCCACTGGCCGACGTGCTTCTGTGTCGTCTCCACAATCTTGTCCTGCGTACCCTTGAACATTCCCTGCGCTTTCGACAACGCATTGATATAGTCTGCAAGTGGTGCAAGCTGTTCCTGTGTCAGTCCGGAATTGAACAGCTCCATATAAATCTGCGGATTGCTCATGCCAGCCTTCTGCATACGCTCATACTCCTCCTTCAGCACATCATTGCCGTCCATAGCTGCCTGCAAGGCATCCTCTGCCTTCGTAAGGTCACCAAGCACCTCAGACGCAGCCTCATTGTTAGGAGTCTCAGTGCCCAGACCGTTCTCCTCAACCACGTCCTTGCCCTCAGTGTTCGACTGCTCTGCATGCAACGTACCAGGTACAAACTGCTCGTCCTCGTAAGCCTTTCTCAGAGCCACACAAGCGTTCTGTTCTTCCTCGCTGCGTCTAAGCGGTTGTTTGTCCATTGCAGCCTTCAACTGCTCTGCAGTCATGCCGTTAGCCTCTGCTACAGCTTCAAGAGTTGCCTGTGCCGTCTTCTCATCCTTAATCTGTGCAGCACCATAGGCATTGCTCAGACGCTGATCCTCACGCTTCATGTTCAGCGAGTAAATAATGGAGTTACGCTCGTCAATGCTCTTGAAGCTGTTCTTCGACAGCAGTTCTCCATTCTTGCTGTATTCGTTCACAGAGCCGCCTTCAATACGGCAATTCTCCATCATCGGACGTGCCGAAGGAACGGTGCCCATAACCAAAGCCGAGAACTTTGCCTTTGTGTCCCAAGGAATGGTGTTGTCTGCCATTATCTCGTCGTAGGCTGTCTTCACAAACTCAGCGTCTGTGTCCTTCTCGCCCTTTCCTTTGGCTGCGGTCTTCTTTGCTCGCATCGCCCAAGATGTCAGACTCTCTTTTCTCGTCAGCGGATTGTTGTGTGCGTCATATCCATAGATTGATTCATTGCGCTTCGGCGCAGACGCGCTTCCGAACAGCTGCTCTTTCTCCTCATTAGTGAAGGTATATCCACCAAAGGCTGCTCTCTGTCCGTCCGATGTCATAAGACCATTAATGTTTCTCGCCACCATATCAAGGTAGCTTTCCTTTATGCCGTCCTTGCTCTGGCGCTTAGGCAGTCTTGCGTGTGTCAGCTTCAAGGCTACGACGTTAGCGCAAGCTTCAAGGTTACCCTCAACGCTCAGCCAGTCTGTATCGTGTCCCTCTATCGTCTTGGCTACATTACCGCCCATGTGCATACCTATTCCCTCCATGGCCAACTGAAAAGCCTTGGCAGGAATACGCTTCACTCCGCTAACATTATAGATACCTGCACCAACGACACCGCCAATGCCACCCATGGTAGCCCAGCTTGCACCTTCCGACAGACCGCCCATAGCCATCATCTTAACGGTATTGCCAATAGAAGTGTCGTCGCCAGTAGAGTAGTTCTGCACAGCTGCATTCGTCGAACCGTAAAGCACACCAGTAACACCTTGGCTCACCATGCCCGAACCTGCCATACGTGCTATACGACCACCTAAAGAAGAATTTGCTACTCTCGCCATCTGTGCCACGCCGTTGCCGAACACCTTTCCTGTAACAGCAGCACCTGCCTTGCCTGCTGCACCAAATACAGAAGTATCGCCAGCAAAACCTACTGTTTGACGAATCACCCTGTCTGTCATGTTTGGGCTAACGTTAGGATTAAGTCCCTCCTCTGTCATTGCACTTGCGCGTGCTTCATACTCACGAGTACCTTTTGTCTTAAGAAGTATATTCATAAGTGTACCAGTAAGGTTTGAACCCAATCCGTTAATGTAGTATTGTGCCATGCCCTTATCCATGTTACGCGATAATTCCGTCTGATCGAACTTTTCATTCATACGCTTCATTATCTGTGGAACAAGAACATTGTTCACATACGCTTCTTTTGACACGCCTGACTCATTGATGGCATTGTCTATTTGGGATATTACAGAAGGGTTTGTAAGCCACTGGGAAATGTTCTTTTCCACATTAGCATTCAGCTCATTGAACACCTTTTCAGGGTCTATTCTTTTGTAAAGATTTACTAATGCACTACTACCCAAATCATCAAAGCCGCCTGCTTGTGTGTTTCTGAAAGCGTCTATAGCTTCCTTGTCTACCTTTCCGAACACATCGCCGATGGTTTTGTCAAGCATACCTCCAATGCCATTGCTCTGCGCAACGATATTATTGGCACTCTTCTCTACTTCAGCCTCCAACTGTCCGCGTGTCTTCGCAATACTGTTGTTCACGTTCTCGTTGCCCAAGTCGAATGCAGGAGCATTACGTCTGTCTCGCTCACGGTTGGTGAACTGTCTTCCTGCCTGCTCCACATTCTGCCCCACGACATGCTGTCTCTCCCTTGTCTGCTTCACCATCTGCTTCACAGCACCCGGCTTTGTATAGCTCACGGGAGCCTGCAACCTCTGTGCCGCATCCGCATTCTTCAATCCGCGCACAAGCTCGCTGTCGTTCTCCATCGGCGCTGTAGCGCTTTCGCCATAGCCACCCCATTTCTGTTGCGCCACGCTCTGTTGTGCTCTGCCTAATGCGGTCTTTGGTTGCTGCTGAGGCTTTGTCGCTCTTGGCTTCTGCAACTTGCGCATGAACTCCTCATACGAGCCTCCCAAGTCAGCACCATTCTGTGTAAACAGGTCGTACACAGCCTTTCTGTTGGCATAATTGCTGTCACCAGTAAACTTCTTCTCGAATGTATTATAGTCCTGGGTATAGCCGTTGTCAGCCATAAGCTTGTACATACTCTGCAACTTACTTCTATCTATTGCCATATATTTTTCAAATTAAAGTTTAAAACCCGATGCCCAACCGCCTTTCTTTGGCTTGGCGTTATTCTTTCGTGAGGCTCTTGCCTTGTTCTGCTGCTGAGCTGCCTGGCTCGTCATAGAAGGGCCTTTCTTGCGTTGTGTCTTCGTAATCTCCTCACCTTTGGAATTGTAGGTCTTCGTGCTAACCGAAGTATTAGATTCACCATTAGGCAACGCTCCATACTCACGATAATACTCTTGCTCCCACATGGTTTTGTTAGGCTGATAACGCATTTTACCATTTTTGTCCTCAAACCAATACTTGCCGCCCGATGTCTTGCCACCTCTGCCCGAGCCACTCTTTGAAGCACGTTTTGCAGATATGGCAATGCGCCTGTCTGTCTGACCGTTCTTAATTTTGTCCTGCTCCTTCTTATGCGCAAACTTATCATCGGCAAGCTTGGCGTCATGTTCATCCTTTCCTTTCTGATGCACAAATCTGTCCTCAGCCAATTTTTGTGCCTTTTCACGTATGCCAAGAACAAGGTTTTTATAATCTCTCTCCGCATCCGCAGCCGCCTGCTTCATGCGTAGGTTGGCATCCTTATACGCAGCGTCCGCTTCCAACGCTGCCTGCCGTGCCCGCTCATTCTTCCTCTGCAGCAGACCGCTCTGCAATCCCTCCACAGGATTGTTGAACCTCTGCAAAGGCGCACCCTTCGAAGTATTATAGATGTTGCCCATGTGTCTTATAGCATCCGCAAGCGTAGCAATGCGCATCTTGTTACGTGTCATACGCTCGTCGTATTCGTCTGCACTCTCACCACTCCTTATGCCCGGACGCTTCTTTATCAAACCGCCAAGCCAGCCGAAGAACCCTCCGTCCTTCTTGGTGTCGTCTTTCTGAAACGTAGGAGCATTCTGCACAACAGAAACATTAGCAGCCCCACCGCCCACAGACGCACCCACAGGCTTAGAAAGGCTCATTGAGGCATAGTCAGGCTTAGTCTCCACAGACGCACCCGCAGGCCCGAATCTGCCCACTATACCATTACCAGCAAAAGCATTGAAAGGCACAGTGCCCACAGGCGCAGAAGCGCTCACAGCTTTAGCCTCTTCCCTCTTCAGTTCTTCACTTCCTACCATAAGCTGCAATATGTTTCTTTATAAGGTCACAAGCACCGTCAATATGCTTGATGAAAGCCTCAGCCTTGTTGGCACGCTTATACTGAAAAGCTGCCTCCTCCTCAAGCATATCAACGTTCTCACGCAGACGGGCAATGCGCTTGGCGTTCTTCTTCTTTATCCTACCTATCACCCCCTCCTGATAGGTCAAAGCACTCTCAGCCGACTTCAAGCTACGTTCAAACCAGTCACGTTCCTTCGCCACACCAGCAAGCGCAGTCTTCAGACGCTCTATCTCAGCTGTCTGCTCGTCAATGAGCGAATCCCTTAACAGACCGGCTGCTTCCATCACGCGATTAATATCCGCCTTGCTCGGCTCAGGGCAAACAACTCTCTTATTCTTTCTTTTCGACATAATCAATCAACATTTAACATTCAACACTCGATTACACTCCCGTCACGTTCTTCAACTTCTTGTTGTCGTACAAGGCATCGTGAATATAGTCATTCTCGTTAAGCTTCGGATTCAACGAACCGCCAGCAGCAGCCTTGACACCAGAAGAGTTCACGTCAATGTTCAGACTATTCTTACCCTTTCCGGAACCCTCCAACATCGAAGCTGCACCCATCAAAGCATTGCTCATGTTCTGACCCGCATCACTCGAATTCTGTGCCTGCTGGTTATAAGCAGCCTCACGCTCCCTCGAAAAGTCCATCTGATTCTGCATGTGCTGAGCAGATACACTCTCCTTCTTAGCACTGTCACGAGCACCGATGTTCGCAATCGCATCGCCCATCGTTCGGTTAGCCGCCTCCTTCGCCATAGCTGTACTCGCTGCCGTACCTCCTGCAACAGCTGCTGCACCGTCCGCCTTACGGATATAATCGTTCTGAACCTCCTGGGCACGACGCAACAAGTTCTGACCAGCCTTTGTGTCCAAGTAGTCAGTGTTGTAAGCCTTCTCATACCAAGCCTTCTCTGCATTCGCACGATACTGACGCTCCCTCGCTGCCTTCTTGGCTGCACGGCGAGCCTTGGCTCCACCAAACAAACTGCCCGCTACACTACCTGCCAAGCCGACAATACCTGCAATCCCAAAACGAGGATCCGAAGCACCGCTCATCTCACTAACGCCCAACGGCAACCTGAAAAATCTATTCAATTCAAACATATCTGTAAACTTTAATTTATCAATCAACAAAAAAACTACTTCATATACCCAACACGCTAAGACTGTAAACACCAATGACCTCCTTTTACAGGAGTACCTTTCTGGCGGAAACAACAATGACACCCTATCAGCGGAGTACCTTTTCAAGGGAAATTTGGACGAGATAGACAACACGACATTTACACCTATGCTTTTATCTACTATAATTTGTCCGCAGTACCTAAGGGGGGTGGGGGTCTGTGGTCGTCTTCGTGTGCCCTCATCATCCCTGCCGTCCCCCTTCGTTGTCCACCGTCACAGCTCTAAGCGTCGCCATCCCGTATCCTCACCCCTTACACACGGTAGAGAAGCAGCGTCACATCATCACATCGTCATACGCCCTTGGCTCTTATAGAGAGCACAAACAGCACAAAATGTATTACTTATGTATTACTCACATCGTTGTTTGTACTACAACTCGCTGTATATCAACGCTTTGTGCTCGCTGTATATGACCCCGAAAGGGTCACAAGCCTTTTGTTTCGATGATTGGAGGGCATCTTAGACACATCTTGGACATACCTTGGACACGCCTTGCAGCCTTGGCAATAGGCTGATTCCGCCCTTTCATCCGCCCTTTGGACGCTTAGACCACGAGCCTTGCAACGGCAAATATACGCCCTATTTCGCCCGAAAATGCCGTTTTTCGTCTGCCGTCAAAATCGCCAAAATCTCACAAATCCCTTTGTCGGGGCTTCAACGTAAAAAATCCGACTTTTTGAACACTTTTCGGGTCTAACCCCCGTAATTTTCGAGACCAAGGGCAAATAAAAAAGGAAAATATGAACAGTCGTGAGGCATAGAAATGTACGCACGAAAAAGCGGTTTTGTCACAAAAATCACGAAAAATGATGACAAAAGCTATGACACAGAGCGTGCGAAAGTCCGTAAAAACGCCCTGAAGGTCGGAAAATCACGAAAAAAAACACAAATACACGCCTTATACGCTCTCGATCTGCGCACAAAGCACCCTCACACGCATAAACACAAAAAAGCCACTCCAATGAGGATAGAGTGACTTATATATAAGATATAGGAGAAAGGTGTTTATCTCTCTATAAGGTCTATAAGGGAGATTGAAGAGCAATGGGGAGATAAGGGAGGCTGCGCCTCCCAAGGGCTAACGCCCTGCCCTCCGCTGCCCTCCGCTGGCTACCGCCTTGGATGCGTGCTTGACAACTCTTCTACTATTGTCAAGAACTCCTCGAAGCTATCGGCAGTGTAGTGCACACCATCGCTGCGGATGAAAGCAGCGAAATCTGTTTTCTTCTCATCCTCTCTTTCGTCTGCAAAGAAGTCCACAACAGAACAGCCAATAGCCTCTGCAACTCTTACCATTGTATTATATGTAGGATTGCCCGAGACCATATTGGTCAAGGTTACACGATTGATACCCATTTTTTCTGCTACTAACGATATTGTGTAGCCTTTATTTTTTATCGTCCTCTTTATATCCATATTGTGTAAGTATATAATATTACACTGCAAATATACTAAATTATCCCCATACTTCCAAACTTTACTACAAAATTAGTGTTTTACCCTTACATTGTTATTATAAATGTAATGTTTTATTAAAACACGGTGTTTTCTGTGAATGTAGGTTAAAATATTACACTTTTCTGTTTTTTCTCTTGCGTGTGTAATGTTTTATCACTACATTTGCAAGCGTAATCAAATAACAAACATCAATAACAATTTAAACAAAACAGCTATGAGGAAGAATTGTAAATGTTATCTCTTCCGTGTGAACTTCGGCTCAACAATATTCTATCACGAACTGACACCCGAGGAAGCACGACAGAAGATGCACGAGTACGCAAGGAAATATCATCAAGTATCAGTCCATATACTCAAGAATCCGTCCTTCTGCCTTGTGGGAGTTGAAGAGAAAGACAGAGTGTCAATCGACGCTTTTTAGAATTATCATCCGTGAGCGACAGGCGCACATCACGTTCGAGACGTGACACGGAACTAATATTAATCATTTAAAAACATACAATTATGGAGAAGTACGATTATTTATCAGCAGTGACAGCAGATGTGAAGGACTACATCAACGACAACGTGGACTTCGCAGACTATGAGAATGCCGACGAACTCAAAGATAAACTACAGGATGAGCTTTGGACGGTTGACAGAGTGACAGGCAACGGCAGCGGTAGCTATACATTTAGCACTTGGAAAGCAGAAGAGAACATTTGCCACAATTCCGAACTAATCGCAGAAGTAGAAGAAGAATGGGGAAAACTGAAAAGAGACGACCCAGAGGGCATTGACGTTGCGATTCGCTGTTACCTCTTACCGCAAGCAATAGACGCAGCAGTAAACGAACTTTGGGAAGATAAGGAAGACTAACCGAAGATAAGGAGGGGCGATGCCCCTCCAAGGCTTCACCAAACATCAATAAACAATAAAAACATACGATTATGGAAAAGAACTTGAATGAGATTTTAAAGCGTGATGACTACAAAAAGTTGACAAAACAGCTCAAAGAGCGTGTTGAAAAAATCGCTTGTAGTATCGCTGTTAAGATGTTCGACCTTGACATCGAGCGTGAAATAATAAAGATAGATGATGTGCAGGTAACCTGCAATAGAGTACGTTCGAGCGGTGACGCTTACGACTTTCTTGCGATTGGGCGAGAAGATGGTTACGGTTATGGTACTGACTGGTACTCACTTGAAGACGTCAATCAATCATATTACTATTGTGGTGATTACGACGCCCGTGTGTGTGGATGCACAAATAAAGAGGCTCTATGTTTCCTCAATGTCGCATCTAAGATTATCGAACGTCTTGACGAGATAGAACGAGCACAGGTCAAGGAGATACAAAAAGCCCTTGACAACACAAAAGACTTGTAAACCCACAGCCGTGACCGATTGAAAGGCAAGCGGAGCGAGACCGCACACGGCACAAACTTTAAAACATACAGATATGATAACATTAGCACAAGAGATTTGTTGTTTAGATTGCAAATATGCGCACTTCTATTTCAGCAACATTAATTCTTGCTTTGACAAGATAGTTTGTCAAGCTAACGGCAACCCAAGCGAATGGAGCGGTTGTAGTAGATATTCAACTAAACATTAACCCTTAAAACATACAGCTATGACAACAGATTTATGGATAGTATTACTAATATTTTCGATGGTAGTCAACTACGTATCGGGGATATATGTAGGCAGACATTGGGACGAATGGGGCAATGAGTAAATCCAAAGATAAGGGGCGGTGCGACCGCCCCAAGACCCCTAAGACACGGAAAGTGCTATTGAGTGCAGTTGATGCAGCTATGCTACGACTCATACTCAAAGATTATCGAGAGGAACTCACAGCACTTCTCAACCGTACTAAGTCAAGCAAAAAGGCGAAAGCCTATGCAACCGAGAACATAAAAATAATAGATGATTTAAAACAAAAGATATTTGGACTATGAACAAGTTATTAGTAGCAGCGTTGATAGCAAGCACAGCACTTGCAATCGTAACGACAAAGAAAGCGACAGAAGCAGAGTACGACAGAGCGCAGATTAAAGAAGACGTGCGCTTGCTGATGAACGACATCGAAGAATATGGAGACATCGACACTTATACAGGTTCAGACCACTTCGAACGTCTCTACGAATGGTCGCACAACATCGAACGTAATGATAAAGATTAACGGCATCACCTATGAAGTAGGCTTGTCAATGGAAGTGGCAGGAACGATGTGGTTCTTTCGCAAGACAGTCGAAGGGCGAGAGACCACACGCCACTTTTGGACTAAGCAGACTCTTAAGAAATACCTCCGCACTCTGCCTAACAAGATAATCAAACGAGAGGTACTTGCAATGCTCAGGCAGACGCACGGCAGGGCAGCAGCCATAAGACGATAATCCGTTGGGGATAGAAACCATATCGGAGCGACACCGACAACGGAACTATTAACAATAAAACATTACAATTATGAAGAAGAACAACGAAAACAAGGAATGTAAATTTTGGTTTCTCGGCTACTGCCATATGTTTATGGGTGGTATGTGCAGAAATATCGAATGTAACTTTAAACGAAAGGAGGAATGATTTATGAAGACAAACATTATTCCATGTCCTATCAATGAAAAGGACATATGCAGCGACATTCTATTCGACGACCTATTCGATAATAGCGAGTACGTGGAGCAAGGAAACAGGTACGTCGGTTTCATCTGTGACAAAGTCGCAAAGGTCGAATATTACAACAACTACGTTCATATTTCATTCGAAAGCACAATACACGATAGAGAGACAAAGCAGATTGAGGAATGGGCACGTACAATAGAAGACAGCTATAACGAAAACTTGATTGACGAAGATGTGCGCTTGAATGTCCGCTTTAAAGTCTTTGCCAAGTCAAGTGAAGTATACTTCGAGTATATCATCACAGAGAACTAAACTGACAGGCTGAATGTGGTACAAGCCACTCCACTTCGATGCGAGGTCGAAGCAGCCACAAATATTAATCAAAAACATACGAATATGAAGTACACAGTAGTAATTGTCGAGACTCTCTCCCGAAAGGTGGAGGTCGACGCAGCAGATGCACAGGAGGCGAAGCGAATAGTAGCCGAACGGTACAACAGCGAACAGATAGTGTTGTCAGCAGACGACTTTTACGGATATGAAATCGAGACACTATGACAAGCTATCAGCACCTCTACAATACCATCATGAGCCGACCGCTCACAGATGATACCTACAGCGAGCGAGCCTACAGCGTGTTGCATGCAGCATACCCACAGGCGAACCTCGCACAGATAAACGAAGCAGCCACTACGGATTGGTGCAATTCGTTGTCTGACGAACAGAATATAAACAATTGTAAATACTTAGCAATATGACACTACAGGAATATCTTGAAAATAAGTTAGGAGAAATGGCACAGCAGGACGCCAATTTCCGTGAACGCTACGAGGATAAGCAGAAGTCTATGAAGAATTGTCTCCTGTATATCACACAGCAGGCTCACAAGCAAGCCGTTGGCAATTGTGCAGCCATATCCGACGAAGATGTGCTACAGATGGCAGTCCACTACTATCAAGAGAAGGACGTTGAGCCGACCAAACAAACGATACCGGCTAAGGTTGTGGCAGCACCTAAAGAGGAGACAAAGCCGAAGACAGCCGTGCTCATCCCGAAGCCACAGCCGAAAAAGGCAAAGAAAGTAGACAACTCATTACAACTTGATTTATTTGGAGGAATGTAATATGAAACCACGCACAAAGATAGAGAGAGAGGTTGTTGACCTCTCTCACAAGTTAGGCGAGATAAATAAGCGTGACACCGCTCACATCATCCGTCATACATACGGCTCGTGTAAGTACGAGGAAATGTACAACCGCTGCTATGTCGTTATCAATCAAGCCTACAAAGGCTGGCAGGTGCTCAGATATATCCGCATCGACCGCCACCGCAACAGAGCTAAGGAAGTTTCTTACACAACGTGGGAAGTCTTTCAGTTCTGGAACAAGGTAGGCGAGAAGCAGATACTTCTCGCACGTCAGCGCACACTCGGACTGTACATTGATACATTCTGCTACGCTTCGAAGTTGGAGGTACGCCCTAACCCTACATACGTGTATGACCATTTTGTAAATGTATCTTACACGTATCTCTACAACAAGTCCGTTGAAGGTGCTTACCGATACGCAGCCGAATATATGGAGCAAGACAAGCTATATCGTTGGTATCGCTTCTTGTCATGCGACAAGTTTGCCGAGACGATAATCAAGCTACGTCCTCAACTCGCAGAACACATGATATACAACGAACGTACGACAAAGGCATACATCAACGCTGTGCGCATTGCTATCCGTCACAACTACGACATCATCAACCCCTCACGTTACTTCGACCTCATCCGAATGCTCGTTAACCTTAAATGCGACCTCAACAATCCGCACTTCGTGTGCCCCGAAGACTTCGAGCACACCCATCAATGGGCGGTTGAAGCTTCAATGTCCGAGGACGAGCGCAGAAGACGTGAAGCCGAGCGTACAAGGCAGCTACGAGACATGCAGATGAAAGAGAAGCAGAATGCAGACTACATCAACCGTTGCAATCGCTTCTTCGATGTTGAGATAACCGACGGCACAATCTCCTGTCATGTACTCCGCAGCGTAGCCGATTTCTTCGAGGAGGGCACAGCGATGCATCATTGCGTATATGCGAATAAGTATTACGCAAAGCAGAACTCGCTCATACTTTCCGCTCGCATCAACGACAAGCGCATCGAGACCGTTGAAGTAGACCTACAGCAGATGAAAGTAGTCCAGTGCTACGGTGCATGCGACAAATTCACAATCTACCACGACCGCATCGTCTCGCTCGTCAACGACAACATGAACATGATAAAACAATGTATGACAACAAAACAAATAGCAATATGACAAGACAACAAGATTAGAAAATTTTTATTAACTTTGCAGAAAACCTAATCAGCCCTCGACATCACGGTTAAGTCAATATTTATGAAGAAACAAGACTGGGCAGTTCTGATAATCATCATACTTGCCGTTTTTATTTCATGCTGACATTATGAAGTCAATAATAGTAATATACGACGACCTCTTCGAACTCGACCGCACAGAAGTCTCCTATCAAGGCGAGACACAGCTAAAGACTATCATCAAGTCGCTTATGGCTGATTATCCCGAGAGCGAGAAAGCGGAAGTCTACAACAAGATAACGCAGAACCTCATCCTTGCCTACCGACGTGACAGCAAAGGCAACCTCATTGAGATAGAGCGATATATCCGCAAGCGAGCCGTCAGCCACGCTCCACGCAACACCGTCAAGCAATACACGCAGCGCATGACGTTTTGGATGGAGCCAGCTGTCTACGAGCGACTTGATGCGTTAAGGGGCAAGCGAGCCAAGTATGTACGTGATGCAGTAGTCGAGAAGTTGGAACGTGAAGGCAATCCCATTCCTCCCGACCCACACGCCAAGGATGAAGGGCATCCCGACCGACGCTATCACCGAATGTTCAAGAACCTCCCTCAGAGCGTCCGCACATACAACGCTCGTGAAACCTACCGCTCACCGCTCACCATAACCAAGACCCCCGAAAACCTTTGGCGAGTATCTTATGGCGAGTACACAACACAGCAAGGCGCACCGTCCGTCGAACACAAAGACCTCCTTTCGGCTCTCGAATGGCTCGACAAATGGATTAAAGACTACGGCAACAAATGGGTTGTCGGTAAGGTTATCAAGAAGAATGAAGGGATATAATCCTTTCATTCTTTTTTTTGCTTTAAATCAATAAAAACGTACATTTGTTTATAAAATCTTTATAAACGCTTACACTTTGTACTTATTTTCGCTATCTTTACGTTTTTACTAAAATATAGGCTTATGAAAACTACATCAACAACAAGCGTCAGCCCAACACTCAACCGCTCGATATTCTTCTTTTACGAGAAGACTCTGCGCTATGTGCCTATCCTCCTCATGCTATGTCATTGGTATGGCGTGTACAGTTTTCACGACAACCCACGTGAGATACTTATCGACATTCGTGAGAACGAGGAATGTATCGCCTACCTCTATTTCATGGTCTACATCTTCCCCGTAGTCTTCATGCTCCCTGCAAGCCATTTCTTCAAGCTATGTTGGATATGGCGCATACCGTTCGTCTACATCATCGGCACCAATGCCATTCGCATATACTACCGCTCTTGGCTCATAAGCAACGAAATGTACGATGCCGACTTTATCCTCATAATCATGACCTTGGCTCTGTATGCCTGTGCCTTCGTGCAGATGATATGCCGCAGCTTCCGCCACAAACACAACGTCTAACTAAAACCAAATAACTATGAATGTACGAAACCTACTCGCTGACGCTTTCACCAGCGCAGCAACACGCCTCCGCAACAACTCTTGCGGAATGACCGAACAGGAAATGGAGACCGCTCTTCACAAGATGCTCTATCTCCTCGACAACGACCATCACTTCAACGAAGCCGATGCACGAGCAGCCATCGCCCGAATGTACTATTTCCGTGACGATACGCACAAGTCCTATGCACCGTTCTTCCCCTACGAGGATATACGTGCAGCTTACGACAAGATGCTGCTCACCTTGCCCGACGATTACAACTTCTGGGACTTCTGTGTCACCGTCAATCTCATGTACTCCAACCACATCGAAACCCTTCGTTCCTGGTTCCGTGACCGTAGTCGGCTACTGCAAAAGTCGTGCGAGTTAGCACGCAGCTTCCTACAGGACGAAGACACCGACCATCCGTCGGATAAGATTTGGTGGTACGTCAATTCCTAAAGACAACAAAAGCGGATAGGGCAGGATTCATTCCTCTCTATCCGCTTTTGCGTCAATCGTCAATGTATTCCTGTTACAAACGGTTACCACACCTTCTTGTATTCGTTGCATTTATGTCTCAAAAACACCTCCATCTTCAATCGCTCTTCCGCTATACGCTTTCTGCTCTCGATGCTCAAGTTCTCCTCGCTACCTTTGTGCCACCCGTCACATTTTGTACCCGTCAGCGACACCCAGGTGTCAATATGCCATGCATACTTGTCGGGCAGCGGTATAATACCCAACAGCTTGCGTTGAGTATGACGTGTCACATGCCCTTCAAGCACTGCCAAACTAATGGTATATACCGACGAATGCCATTCCGGATTCAGACTCACATCCTTTACTTCTTGAAGTACTCTATACACTAATTCTTTCTTCATATTTTAGTTTATTATGTTTATTAATTCCTCAAACTTCTCGTCATACCAATGTGGCTGCGTCTCGTTTTGATTCTTTGCCGACACCACATTCTCGCCGAATTCCAAACCCTTGCCAGTTATTACCTTAAACTTGTGCAGCTTGTTTGTACCCTTTCTTGTAGCCTCCACAAGAAAACCCTTCTCCATAAGCTTCTCGTTGAACTTCACTACCGACATTCCCACACAATGTTTCTTCAACAACTCACTTGCTGAATGATGCACGCCCTTGCTTGTCACATAATCGGGCACAGGCAGTCCGAATGGTTTAGCAATAGCCTGTGCAATAAGCAATTTACTTGCATCGCTAAGATTCAGATAAGACGCAAGCCACGATGCAGTTTTCAGCTTCTTGTCGAAGTCGTCCAGAACTGGAGTATTCGCTTTCTTCTCGCATTCAATAAAGTACTTGCGAGCCATGCGCCCTCTCTCGTTGTTCTCAACCATCGACAGCTCTTTTGCCATGTCAAGCGATAAAGCATATTCTGTTCTTATCGCATGACCTCCGTTTGCAGTTCCATAAATTTGTGGAGCTGTAATAAAGTCTTGACCCTCAACAAATTCGTATTTTTCGACTCTTGACTTTATCCAGGTGGAAAAGTCTTGCTTACTCTCCAGAAACTGATGCAGCTCTCTTGCATTGACAGCACGTTTGCCGTCATGTTCTGTGATTTTAATTAATTCGTTCATACCGCCTCCATTCTTTAATGTTAAACTTTGAGCAGCGGAAGTAAGTCCTATAAGGGACAAACTCCCCCTTGCTCCTTTCCTCTTCCATGCGCCTTTTGTAGAGCATGGTCAGTTCACGACTCGATTTCCGGTCTAATAGATTGCCGTTATAGACATTCCATTTTTCCGTCGAATAATGAGGGCACATTCTCATTACTATTTCCTTCCTTAACGCTCTGTTTGGCTTTCACCCGTTCCAACAACCTGTGCAGCCGTATTCTTTTCAGCTCCATTTGCTTTGTCCTGACAGCACTCAAAATACTCGATGTATATTGAGGCAGCCGTCGCAAAGCTGCATTCAAACGTTGGTCTAACCTCCAAACTCCTGTTGGTACGTATTTCATCTGAGAACCATAGCGGTTCCAGTGACTTGTCCAATACGGATGATACTTAAATCTACTGTAAGTGTCGCAATTTCTACAATAGAAACAGTAAGTAGCACTCGCCTTAATTATTTTCTTTGCCAATCTTGCTTTCATATTCTTTTCCTTCTTTTGCTTTATTGTCGAATACGTTGCCGATGACTGCCCAGCACAATAGCCGTCCACAGTCAACATGAATCATGATAGAAGTAGTCACAGTATTATCCACAGAACGAAGACAGAACGAACCATGCTTGAAAACGACAACACAAGCGTATTTTTCGTTAACAATTATACCGTTATCACACACAACAATATCACCTTCGTAGACCTCATTCCCCTTAGAGTCTTTAAGGTTCGTAAACTACCCTACAGTCTCTGGGTCAACCTCATACCCACCGACCATAGTGCGAGGTTCCAAGCCAGTGGTTGTGACCTTCTGATTATGCACCAAGTCACCATATCGCCAAGCGCCTGTAAAGACATCCTTGCCACGAAATTTTATTGTTCTCATTGTTTATTCCTCCTTTATGCCAAAGGGCGTTCCGTCGGCGAATCTGCAAGTTTTTAATGTGAAATCGTCACCTTTATTTACATGCCAAATTTGTTCATACCCCTCGTCTGTTTTAACCCACCCAAACGGATGATGCTTTAGCATTTCTTGCCAGCACTCTTCAGCATTGGCGAAAGGGCGGTACTTGTATTCTGGCTTAATGCGGTATTCGTTGACGCTTGACCACATAGGGTCATTGACATCCTTCCAATTGCCGTCACTATCCTTATATTGTATCTGTTTTCCTTCAACAAATGCTTGCATTACCTTGATGCGTTCTACTGTTTCTCCACGTGTCATATTATTTGTATTTATGGTTGTACTTCTTGATTGCGTCCTTGCGAGACGTAGCCATTATCTGTTTGCCCTTGATTACGAAACAATGTTCTTCCTTGGGCTGAGATTTGGGGATAGGACGAGGCTTCAAGTCTGACTGACGTGCGTATAAAGTCCCATCGAACATGTCTCCGTATGCGGTTAAATTAGCCATTGCCATAACCATTACCATTCATATAAAGGGCTTGCCTTTACTATTTTCTTTGCTAATCGCTGTTTCATAGTCTTAGTCACTTAGTTCAAAATCATACACGAATACATAGGGATTGTTCTTCCATGTGCCTTTGCCAGATATGTGGTCGATTAGGTCGGCGTAGGCTAATTTGGCATTTGGGTGCAGATGCCAAGGACCATCACCCAAAATAGAATGGTTATATTCTAAGCCACCGCATTTATCGTCATTAATTGGTGCAACACACCATAATGATTCGCGCTGGTCTGAGGGACATATACCTTCTGCCAAGCAGTCCATAGGGTTGATGTCTTGTAGACGCTCAATTCGAATATTCGTTATGCGTATATGGCGAGTTAGAACATCTGCTTTGGTAAACATTTTGTTCGTCCACCCTGGTTGTTTTATCAACTCCGCTGCAAGCTCTACTGGCAAATCTAAAGCTATATCCTTATATCTTTGCGCCACAGCAACCACCTCGCCGACTTTATATGTTGAATAGAGCCTAATAACTTCTTGATAGTCGTTCCCATTTCTCAATTTATGAACAGTGTGGGGAAGCAATATTCGCCTTGTCTGCGTCTTGTGACCTTCAAGTACCTTTTGTGTGAGGAGGTACTTGTCGTTGAATATAATCTTCTTCATAATTTTTAAATCTTTAAGTTTGCATCCTCACCTAACGCCCAAAGTATGTGCTGTAGTTCATGAACGTAATTGACCCTTTTCAATCCTACTCTTCCCTTGACAACGGAAAACGGATTTTTGTCAGACTCACAATTATAGCCTACTTGAACTTTACTGTTTTCTTTACGGTAATAAGTCCACGGAAGTTTCTGATAAAGAATGTCTTTCCATCCATTCTTCTCAAGGATTTCAAGAGTAAGGGGAATGGGTAAGAGACTCCAACAAGACATTGGCCATTCTGTTTGCTTTTGCTTAGGATTAGCTCCTATTCTCAGGTCTTCTGCTTTAATCATTTGTCACCTCCTTTCGGCAATATGTTATTGATGTAGCACCACTTGGTGATTTTGTTACACTCAACGAATTTCTTCCATTCTAAATCGTCGAATACACCATCAATACCAACGTCCATACCACCTTGCTCGTCGTGCCACAGGTAAAGAATAGCAGCCGAACCTTGTGGTTTCTCGCTTGCGTCATACCAAATAGCTTGCTTGAACCATTCCACTCCAGCACGGAAAGCATCACGTCTCATAGATGTTTCTATACCCTCGTCAATCTCTTTAGCATAGCCGATGTATGCGTTTACAGCTTCTGTGATTTTCTTTTCGTCTATCATGTTATTCAATTTTCGTTATGTTGAGTTCTACTTGAACGTTGTTCGATATATCTCTGTTCATCGCGCACTCTATCATGCTGTAGAGATACCTTCCGAGGTTGAGATAAAGATTATCCTTACCCTTGCCGTCGGGCTCGTGACTGTTCTCTATCACCTCTACATATTCGTCCGATTTCAGCATGATGCCGTTGTCGGCTTGATGAATTGTGAATACGTCTTTCATTGCTGTGCTTCCTTTTCTATTTCCTTAAGCTTTTGTTCGTAAGTTTGGATTATTACTTCCTGCTTGCTAATAAGCTTAACAGCATCGTTAAAATGCTCCATAAGACGGTCGTAAGCACTCAGTCTGCCAACTTTAAAGAAAGTATAGAAGAGTGCTATGGTGATAGAGAGGCTGGCGATGATTTTCAATATTTCTATTATCATAACTTAGAATTTTTCTCTGATTTTCTGATATTGTGTAATAAATGTCTTTTCCGTGACCCATTCGCTGTACCGGGTGCGGTAGTAGGTCTTGGGCTTGCCTGATGCCAATCCGTTCTTGTCGCGAGGGGTGTTGACGCTCTTGTATATCTTCGGGACGATGTCGGTGGACTGGTATGCCGTGACGTATTCATCCTCGAAGGCTATGTGTGCGGTCTCACGGAACTTGACGTTTTCGAGAGAGAAGGAGCAGCTCATTCGCTACCTCCTTCCGTGTAGGGGTCGGCTGTGCCGAGAAGGTGGGCAGTGCGCTCGTAGGGGATGCAGTGCTTTTGTGTATTTCTTATTCCTCTCTTTACGGGTAGAAATATAGCTTCATAAGCAGACAAGTGTTGTGTATAATATCTACTCTTAAATGTTTTGTAACTAAGACCTATTATCCTGCACCATTCTGCTGCTGTATGCGAAACACCATTATTAGACACAATAATGTTGTTGCTTTTGTTATTGGCCTGTTGGAAAAGAGTTGCCCATCTACAATTTTCTGGGTTATACCCTTTGTTGTTGTCAATCCTATCTATAGACAAATTGTCTGAATAGCCATTTGATAAGGCCCAATTATAGAAAGCCATAAAATCATGTCTCCATTCTTCGCAAATTTTTATTTTTGCATCAGCATAATGCTTAGATAAATTATTTCTACGGTGAGTACACCTGTCAATTATCCCTGTCCAAATTCTATACAGGCGAGATTTATAAACACCTTTACTGTACTTCATTTTCATATTCTTCTATTAGCTCTTTTATTTCTTCAAGTTTAATTTTTATTTTCTCACCGAACGGCTTGAACGGACATTCGGGCTTTACAGGCTCTACTTGCAAGGTTTCGGGATTATATTTGCCATTGTAGTGCTCCTCTGCGTCAACAATAAAGCCT
>OJAW01000787.1_pt1 | contig 20507 bp, 16 predicted proteins | sample 1589151 | NCBI WGS metagenome assembly OJAW01 (sample SAMN03283290) | human gut metagenome | biome: human-associated habitat; material: feces | host: Homo sapiens | place: Peru | collected 2012
TGTTATCGTCCGCCGAAGCGTACATAGCGGGAATTGCAGAAAGCAAAAGAACAAATGTCAGTAAGAAAGCAAGAGATTTTTTCATAAAAAGTAATACTCCTTATATTATTTATCTGCGGGGAAAGAAGTAATCAATCGCGCCGCGTATTGCTCAACATATCTTGAATCTGCGGCGGTTATACTGCCGTCTCCGTCAACATCAGCAAGTATCTGCTGCAATGATGTCGGAGTTTCAAGTTTTGAAGAAAACCGTAATACTTTTCTTGCGTCAGTGACTGTTATTGAACCGTCAAGATTAACATCACCTCTATAATAAAAGTTTTCCGGAGTCTGTTGATATTTCCATACTCCGCCGGTACCCGGATCAAACCATAAATTATTTAATCCGATTCGTAATGCATTCTTGTCATGACGCGTTGCCTTTGAAAAAGAATACGAATATGAGAAAATACTATCATAATTATCTCCATCAAGATCATCAATTCCCCATAAGTGTCCCAATTCGTGAGCTGCTAATATTTTTTTATCATTTGCATTGTAATTCTTTGTTTCACCATAAAATTTTATTTCCGCATCATTGCCGCCTTTTCTTATATGCTGAGAACTATCACACCCATTTAATGAAGTAAGTGCCGCATAATCACTTGGATGATTTATCGGATCATATTTAAGAATTACATGAGCATTTGATTTTGAAGTCTCATTCAAACTAATCATATTATCCCAAGCATCTGCAGCCGCAGCTGACAATGCATTTTTATAATTATTTTTGACAGTACTGTTTTCCCAATAATAATTTAAATTTTTGCCGTCAATATGTGCTGAATTCATGATAGCAAAGGTGTACGTTGAATTGACATTATTCGCAGAATATGTATTAGCCCACGATTCAAGCCTATGAGCGTCAACGGAAAATACAAAAATAGACATTAAAGAAAGTATTGTAACTAAATTAAATATTCTTTTAAAAAAACGTTTACTATATTTTTTTATCATAATTTCACATCCTTTTTTTTATTCTCAAGAACGCAATTCTTTTATTATTTGTTCAAAGTCATATAAAGAAATAGGCACATATTCGTCATTCTCCGATAATGTATTATCTGTTATTGCATTTGTTTTAGCATTTACAGGTGCATAGTTCATATTATTAAGATATTCATTATAAACAAACGCGACCCCATTTTCTACGGGAATAACACTATTCCAAATAGCTCCGGAAATAACATCTGATTGTTTTAGGGATATATCGTTCAGCAAATAACTATCTTCGTAATTTGAATTTCGATAGTATAAATCATCCAAAATCCAACAATTAGTGAAAATATAATTTCTACCTTTTATAAGCTGAACGGACTCTGAACTAACTGAATCAATATCATACGTAAACAGAATATTAATATATTCACTTACTCTATTATTGTTATTGATCTGACCAAATAATATTTTATCAACTTTGACTTTAACAATTGTTCTTTCATATGGACCATATGATTCATTATTGGAATCGGACCAAGAGATTTTCTTTTTCTCTATTTTTTCAACTTTTCCCTCAAAACAAATATTATTGTATTGATATTCACCGTCCGTTCCATTAACTATATTATCAACATTAAATGCAGATCTAGTTGCATAAGATTTTTTAAGAGAAGTAATATTGCCTGTTTTTAATACGAATACAGTTGTCAACAACAACATAAAAACAATTAGACAAATGGACACTAAGTATAGTATGTAATTTTTCTTTTTAATTTTTTGCATAGTTGTTTCTCCTTTATTCTTATATTCAATTCAAGTTGCAAATAACTACACCATTGTTATCACCTCAATTTCCACATTATTTCTTTTTCAAAGATATTATACCATACTAATTATAACTTTTCAACATATTTTTTTCATTTTTGCATTTTTTTATATCATATATCAATATTTATTATACAAAAATACAACATAACGGCTCCGAAATCAATCGGAACCGCCGTGTTTTCATATTAATATTATCATATCAAATATTTGTATCAACAGGATCAAATACAGTCTGAAGCTTCGCGGCAACTCTCAATATCGAGCGCGCGTCAGAAGCGTTAACGGCTCCGTTTTTGTCAACGTCGGCAATTACGTCAAGTTCTCGAGTCGAAGAATCAAGCTTCGCGGCAAGTCTTAATGCAAGTCTTGCGTCGGCGGCTGAAATTTTATCGTCCGAATTTAAGTCGCCCAATCTGCCGTTTATAAATGTAATATAAACCTTGCCCGTCAGGAATTCCAACACGAATACGTCCCCGCTTTTGAGCGTTTTTACATATTCGTCATTGAATTTAACATTCATTCCGAAACGGTAATAGTATGTTATATCATACATTTTTCCGTCGACTTTTTCACCGTTTTTCGTCATCGAAACGAATAGGTCTTTCCTTACTGCCGCCTCATTTATCCCGGCGAATCTAACTGAAAAACCTTCATCGGTTTTTAGCATATTGATTTTCATTTCGTTCGACGAATAATCCTCGGTAACTTTTAATACGGCAAGGTCAAAGTCTACCCTTTTAAAAATAACGTCTATAAAAGAATTTCCTTCATTGAGTGTTTTAAGATATTCTTCTTTAAAGGATATAAAAGTTTTTCCTTCTTTTTCGTATACGGTGTAGTTTTCTTTCCCGATCGGTTTGCCGGACAGCATCAAATTCTCCAATTCATCGGCTTTGACAAACTCGCGTCCGTTTACGGATTCGGGCAAATCGATTTCCGTCTCGCAGTCACCCTTGCCCGTCCAAACCGGGAATGAAATAACCAAATCCTTGATAATTATTCTGTTATCGTCCGCCGAAGCGTACATAGCGGGAATTGCAGAAAGCAAAAGAACAAAAGTCAATAAGAAAGCAAGAGATTTTTTTAACATGAGAACAGCCTCCTTGGTTTGTGTACCCGCCGTCAAAAGCGGTATATTTGATTATTTTTTAACGCAAAACAGATGTATAGTCATATTTTGCAATTTAATATTAACATATTGTATAATATATTTCAAGATATTATTCGAATTTTATATAATATTAAGGAAAACTTGAAAATTTATAAAATACAAATTATCCGACCGTCTTATAAAATTTATTATTGACAAAAGACGAAAAACAGTATATAATATCACCTGTCGCAGGACATGGGGGCGTAGCTCAGCTGGGAGAGCGCCACACTGGCAGTGTGGAGGTCATCGGTTCGATCCCGACCGTCTCCACCATGTAAAAAACCGAGGTTATAAGCCTCGGTTTTTTGTTTTACCTATTCTGAAAAGAAGAAATGCAATATCAAATCGTGATTTAGTAAACCGCAGTTTGATTTTTTTAATCGAAAATGGTCATTCGGCTTCTTCCTAAGCGCCGAAAGAATACATAAAACGTGTCCTTGCACACACCTGAAATTTTGCCGGCGCGAAGCTCTGTATTTTTATTTTGCCGTAATAACTATAAATACGGACGTGTTCGCCTCAACAAAAAGGCTTAAATCGATTTCGCCTCCGCACTCCGTCTCCTCGCTCGTAAAGTCAAGGGCGGAGCACTCGACATATTTATCGCGCAGTTCGTTTTCATATTTCTCTCTCAACTCGTCGGAGAGAATATTGCCGTCAAGCGTATACGCGTCGGGTGACCACGACATTGCCGTTTTATCCTTAATATATTTCCGTGCGTCGGACTGCCATTCGTCGAAAAAATTACAGTCGGAATCTATTCTGTACGTCTTTATTTCAATTTTTTTACCGTCAAAATCGGGCGCATTTATCTTAAAACTCATTTTGCTCGGCGTAAAATAATTATACAACTCCTTAAAATTATACGCCATAATATTTATAACGCCGTTTTCTTTATCGTAACTTGCGAACGAACCTTTTTCGTTTTTCTTTGACCCGTTGGTTTTGCTCTCGACAGAAACAGCCGAAGCTCCCGCAAATTTCGAAAAACGCTCCGCCGTGTGATACGCAACCGACGGATAACCGTTAACCGAGCCGCCGCTCGTGTAGCCCCACGAAGAGAACCAGTCCGCGCCTGCCTCGCTTATCTCCTTATAAAGCTTTGCGTCATACGCCGACTGAATATTCCAACCCACGGCTCTCGGAACAAGGGCTTCAGCGTCTTGCCCGTAATTACCGGTTAATATTCTTCCCTCGTCAAAACCGTAATCGAGTCCGTAAAGTCCGACAGACTCCGCGCAGCCGCGTAAGAATTCAATGCACTCGGCAGGTCTCATACCGGAGGTTTTTTTCGTTTATCTTGCTGTCATAAAACGACGACGAAAGATAGCTTATATGCGTGCCTTTTTCTCCTGTCGCGTAATTCGTTCCGTTTGCACAGTGAGCGATAAAATCGCGTTCATCCCAAAGCCCCTCGATAACCGTCATAGAGTGCGCGCCGACATAAACATCGTCTCCGAGCTCGTCTGTCAAAGCCTTTACGGAATAATCGTAAATTTTGCAATACTCGACAAACGAAGCCTCCGGATCCTTATCGCCGGCATAGAACCAGTCGTTGTTTTCATACTCGGTAAATACGCCGAAACGCCATGTTTTAACCTCATCGAGTCCGAAGTTATCTATAAGCGCGCCGAGATACGCAATTAAGAAACGGTACCATTCGTCATAATCTGCGGGCGGTCTTACGTTCGAATTCATACTGCCGATAATCGGGTCGTCCGAAAGCTTCAGCGGAACGTTGCCGAGCTTGATAAAGGGCTTCGCTCCGAGGTTGAGAATACCCCGGCATGAAGCAATAATCCGGCTGAAATCGTAGTCGTCAAGCACCGTCCGGCCGAGCGGTTCAACAAACGGATCGTCGTTTTCGTTTCCGCCCGTGGCTCGCATTAATTCAATATATCTGACGAACGAGATAACGTCGTTTTCGCCGTCCGGCCGCGTATTTTCGTCAAATTCGTACGGGTTCCGGCAGTTAAGCGTATTAACAACGTTTTTCACTTCATATAATTCATTTGTCGTGTCGATTGAGAAATCGGCAGAATTCATAAACGGAAAAAGAGAAGCAAAAAACATTGCAATGCTCATAAAAAACGATGCGATTTTCGGTGACAGGCTCCATAAATTCATAACACAAACCTCCATAAAATTAATTTGGATACGTTTATATTTTAATTTCCCCAAAATTTTCTGTCAAGGCTTCTGTACTGAATTGCCTCCGCGATATGCTTAACATCAATAATGTCGCTTCCGTCAAGGTCTGCAACGGTTCTGGCAACCTTTAAAACCTTGTCGTAGCCTCTCGCAGAGAGTCCGAGACGGTCAAACGCATTTTTTAGCATGGACGAAGCCGTATCGGTCATAACGCAGTATTTTCTTACCGCTTCGGCTGTCATTTTGGCGTTCGAGGATATACCGTCGTTTTTAAAACGCTCTCTCTGAATATCTCTCGCTTTGTCGACGCGCTTTTTAATCTCCGCGGAGCTTTCTCCCTGCTGAACGTCGGACAGCTCGTCGAAATCAACCGGCGGAACCTCTATATGTATGTCGATTCTGTCTATCAAAGGTCCCGAAACCTTTGACATATAACGAGTTACCGCCCCCGGAGAGCACGTGCATTTTTTTGTCGGATGTCCGAAAAATCCGCACGGACACGGATTCATAGCGCATACAAGCATGACCGAACACGGGTACGTTACGGCTCCGGCAACTCTCGAAATCGTGATAACGCCGTCCTCTATCGGCTGTCTCATAACCTCCATCGCGGAGCGTGAGAATTCGGGCAGTTCGTCGAGGAATAAAACGCCGTTGTGCGAAAGTGACAGCTCGCCCGGCTTCGGAACGGTACCGCCGCCCGCAAGTCCCGCCGCCGACACCGAGTGGTGAGGAGAACGAAACGGACGCGTCTTTATAATCGGAATCTTATCGTTAAGAAGTCCCGCTATCGAAAATACCTTCGTCGTTTCGAGCGATTCCTCAAACGTCATGTCGGGCAGAATTCCCGGGATTCGCTTTGCAAGCATGCTCTTTCCCGAACCGGGAGGACCGACCATCATTACATTATGACCGCCCGCCGCCGCGACTTCAAGCGCGCGCTTCGCCTGCATCTGCCCCTTAACGTCCGCAAAATCGGGGACGGTCTGTAAATTATCGAACATATCGGCATACGGAAATTCGGCCTTTTCAATCACGCATTTGTTTTTGAAATAATCTAAAATCTGTTTTACGTTTGAAACGGGATAAACGTCTATCCCCTCTACGACGCTCCCCTCCGACGCATTCGCAGCGGGGACAAAGAAGCGCTTTATTCCGTTTTTTCTCGCCTCGATAGTAAGAGGAAGCACACCGTTTATCTTACGCACCTCTCCGCCGAGCGACAGCTCGCCGACAAACGCGCAGTCGGAAAAATCGCCCTCGAGCTGACCCGTCGATTTCAATATAGCAATGAGAATCGGCAGGTCGTAAATAGGTCCCTCCTTCTTAACGTCGGCGGGAGCAAGATTCATCGTTATATGAACATACGGAAACGTATACCCGCTGTTACGCATGGCGGAGCGGACGCGCTCCTTTGACTCGCTGACCGCGGTATCGGGCAGACCGACGATATCGAAACGGAACTTTCCCTGCGAAATATCCGCCTCGATACTGACAGGAAACGTATGCATGCCGAATATGCCGACGCTGTTTACGGAAGAAAACATGAAGAAGCCTCCGAACATTTGTTTTATAATATTGTATATTTTTTTCTGTAATTTGTCAACTCTTTATTTTGTCATAAAAATTATTTACAACGGCAAAATTATCGTATATAATATATGCGTATGTATAAATTTAAGAAACAAGGTGTTACTATGTCCGAATATGATAAATTATACGAGCTTTGGCTCGAAAAAGCGGATAGAGATCCCGATTTGAAAGAGGAACTCGAATCCGTAAAGGGAAACGAAAAAGAAATTCTTGACAGATTTTATAAAACGCTTGAATTCGGCACGGGCGGACTGCGCGGAGTTATCGGCGCGGGAACCAACAGAATGAACGTCTACACCGTGGCTCAGGCTACGCAGGGGCTCGCGGATTACCTCAATGCGAATTTCGAATCGCCGAGCGTCGCGATCGCTCACGATTCGAGAATAAAATCCGACCTGTTCGCAAAAACCGCGGCGGGCGTACTTGCGGCAAATTCGATCAAGGTTTATTTCTACGACGAATTAATGCCCACACCCATGCTGTCGTTTGCGGTTATCAGACTTCACTGCTCGTCGGGTATCGTAATCACCGCCTCGCACAACCCCTCTAAATACAACGGCTACAAGTGCTACGGTCCCGAGGGCTATCAGATGACGGACGAAGCGGCTAAGGAAACGCTTTCTTATATAAACAAGGTTGACATTTTCTCGGGCATCAAAATCATGGACTTCGACGAGGCTCTCGCCGATGATAAAATCGACTTTATCGAGGACTGGGTTAAAGAGGAGTTTTATGAGGAAGAACTCAAATGCCGTCTTGAAAAGGACGTATGCGAAAAGTCGGGAATCAAAGTTATCTACTCACCTCTTAACGGTACGGGAAACAAGCCGGTACGCCATATTCTTAAAAAAATCGGAGTCGAGAATTTAAGAATCGTTCTCTCGCAGGAACACCCCGACGGAACTTTCCCGACCTGCCCGTTCCCGAACCCCGAGATAAAGCAGGTATTCGAAGAGGGAATGAAGATGGCAAAAGACTTCCCCGCCGACATTCTCCTTGCAACCGATCCCGACTGCGACAGAGTCGGAATCGCGGTTCTCGACAACGGAGAATATAAGCTGATGAGCGGAAACGAAGTCGGATGCATGCTTACGCAGTATATTCTCTCCCGTCTCAAAGAACAGGGCAGACTGCCCGAAAAGCCCGTAGTCGTAAAGACGATAGTTACGACCGAGCTTGTCCGCGCGATAGCAAACGACTATAACTGCGAGATGTTCGATCTGCTCACGGGATTTAAATATATCGGCGAGCTTATCGAAAAACTCAAGGCTAAGGGCGAAGAGGACAGATACGTTCTCGGATTTGAGGAAAGCTACGGCTACCTCACCGGCACGCACGTACGCGACAAGGACGCCGTAAACGGTTCAATGATGATAATTGAGATGGCGGCTTACTATAAATTACAGGGCAAAACGCTCATTGACGTAATGAACGGAATTTACGAAAAATACGGAATGTATTTGAATTCGCTCTTTAACTTCGGATTCGAGGGCGCGGACGGCATGAAAAAGATGTCCGGCATGATGGAGAGCATGAGAGAAAACGCTCCTAAGAAAATCGCGGGAATGACCGTCGAAAAAATCGCCGACTACGAAAGAAGCGTAACGACGTACACCTCAGACAGCCGAACGGAGCCTATAACGCTCCCCGTTTCCAATGTTCTCTCCTACTCGCTTCCCGACGACAATAAAGTAATAATAAGACCCTCGGGAACCGAACCCAAAATAAAGGTTTACGTCACAGCGCACGCAAAAACGCGCACGGACGCACAGAAAATCACGGATTCAATTATTTCGGACGTTAAAAAACTCATGGGAATAGAGGAATAATATTATGAGTAAAAAGGTTACAAGAATAATCGCCGTCATTCTCGCGGCACTTCTCGCTTTGAGCGTCTGCGCCGTAGCAATCTACGCATTTATTTAAAAGAAAACGGACTGCCGGGTCCCGAAACGGATTCGACAGTCTTTGTTTTTTACGAGGAATAAAACATGTATGACTTTAAAAATTGTGAGCTTCTCTGCCCGGCGGGCAGTGAGGAATGTTTAAGCACCGCGCTCCATTTCGGAGCCGACGCGGTCTATGTCGGAGGCCCCTTTATGCAGTTAAGGAGCGACAGCGCGTCCTTTTCGTTTGATAAACTCGAAAACGCGGTAAAAAAGGTTCATTCATTAAATAAAAAACTGTATGTCACGGTAAACAGCTTTGCAAAAAATAACGAAATAGAGCCTTTGAAAGCTTACGCAAAACAGCTTTATGACATGAACGTCGACGCGGTCATAGTCTCCGATCTCGGCGCGATATGTGCCGTAAAAGAGGGCGCGCCCGACCTCGAAATTCATATAAGCACACAGGCGAATATACAGAATTACATGACAGCCCTCACATACTATAATATGGGCGCAAAGCGCGTTGTGCTGGGCAGGGAGATGTCGCTTGACGAAATAGCCGAGCTTCGGGCGAAAACGCCGTCCGACCTCGAAATCGAAACATTCGTCCACGGCGCAATGTGCATGTCGTACTCGGGCAGATGTCTTATAAGCTCGTATCTCTCGGGCAAGAGCGGAAACCGCGGAGAATGTACACAGCCGTGCAGATGGATGTATTATCTGACGGAAGAAAAACGCCCCGAACAGCATTTCGAAGTCATAGAGGAAAACGGCTCGTCCGCGATTTTAAGCTCACATGACTTGAAATGCATCGACTTCCTCGATAAAATCGCCGAGGCGGGCGTAACTTCGTTTAAAATAGAGGGCAGAATGAAGTCCCCGTATTACGTCGCGACTGTAACGAACGCGTACCGTCACAGAATGGATTCGACCGCTGACCTCGACATTCTGAATTCGGAACTCGAATGTGCGTCGCACAGACCGTATTCGTCGGGCTTTTACTTCGGCGATCTGATTCACTCCCATTCAAACGACGGACTGTACCGTCAGACGTGCAGATTTACGGCAATCGTACTCTCGGACGACGGCGGCGGACGTTACACAGTCGAAATGAGAAACAGATTTTCGTTAGGCGACACGCTCGAAATACTCTCCCCGTACTCGCTCGGTGAAAGCTTTAAGGTCGAAAGCATTATCGACAAAAACGGAAACGAACGCGAAACCGCGCATCTTCCGCAGGAGCATCTGTCGATTAAGAGCGATAAAAAATTATATCCCGGCGATATATTGAGAATACGTTTATAATTCGATACAAAACAGCGGTTCACAGAGTTTTTTCTGCGAACCGCATTTTTTTATTGATTTATTTCGACGAGGGTTCTTCCTTTACATCAGAAGTTTTTTCGTTTTCATGATTTCGGCTTTCATCCTCATTAGGCGAACTCGTTTCCTCCGCGGGCATGCCGGGCAGAGTTTCAAGCTTTGCCGAAACTCTCAAAAGCATTCTCGCCTCGGCTATTGTAATACTGCCGTCGGAATTAAGATCGAGAGCCGCAAACACCGCGTCTGTCGGCGATTCAAGCTTCGCCGCGATTCTCAGCGCGGTTCTCGCGTCGGCGGCAGTCAGCTTTCCGTTGCCGTCCGCGTCGCCGAGTACGACAGCGTAATAGTAGTCCTGCGGTTTGCCTTCGTACGCAAGGACAACGAGATTTCCCGTACCGACGGGACTGTCTCCCGTCACCGCTTCCGTTTTTTCGGTATCGACTACAAGGACTGTCTCGCCGTGCGTATAGGATATAAATTCTTTAATAAGCTTATCCGATATCGTTCCGATGTATATTCCCGTAATAAGTCTTTTCTCTTTATCGAGCTTTAACTTGCTGTCCTTATTTAAAATAAGCTCGTCGTCCGCGTCGTCCGCCGAACGTTTGGGAATGGTTTTTGTCTCCGTTTTTTTGCACACGGAGCAGGATCTCTCTATAATACCCTCCTCCGTCTTCGTCGGAGCCTTTATCTGCATCCATTCGCTCCATGTATGGCTTCCGCTCGAGGGAATCTTCTTTGTCTCGTTCGCTCCGCAGACGGTGCAGTAACGCTGATTCTCGCCGTCGTCGGTGCATGTCGCATGCTTAGTCTCGACCCACTCGCTCCACTTGTGACCCGTGGGAGCAATTTCGACGGTCTGCGCGCCGCCGCATATTGCGCACTCGCGTTTATTCTCACCGGGAACGTCGCATGTCGGATTCTTTGAAACCTTCCAGTCGCCCCACTTATGACCGAGAGCGGGAGTTACGTTCTGCTCGGTTTTACTGCACCGAGAACACGTTCTCTCTTCAACGCCGTCGCTTTCACATCCGAGGGTCGAAACCGTAACCCATTCGCCCCAGATATGTCCGAGCTTAGGAATGGAGACGGTCTCTTTATAGTGGCACTTACGGCACGTGTAGGTTAAAATTCCGTCCTCCTCGCACGTCGCGGTACTCGTTATCTCGTACTGTTTATTCTTATCGTGCTTACAGTTGTCGACAAGCTCAAAGTTAATCGAGTTATCCTGCGCGTATTTTTGCGCCTCGGAATTCTCCCGGCAGTATATCGTAAATCGGTCTGACAGAACGAGCGAATTCGATTCCGTCTTATAACCGAACGCCTGCGAGCCTATCTCTTTAACTTTATCAGAAATATAAATATTTTCGAGTCGAGTACAGTCTTTGAACGCGCGTACGCCTATCGACGTTACGGAGTCCGGAATATATACGTCCGTTATAAGCTTATTTCCGTCGAACGCATAGGGCGATATGCTCCGCGTTGAGTCTTTTATAACAATTTCTCCGTCCTCGCCGTCGGAAATATAAGTATACGCGCAGTCCGAAACGTAAACGACGCCCGCCTCTTTTGATTCAAGCCACTTCGTTTTTTCGAAAGCGTACCTGTCGACGTATTTTATCGAATCGGCAAATTCTATATTGTTAAGAGCCGAACAGCCCTGAAACGCGCCGAAGCCGACGGAACAGTTCGGAATGCGTATATTGTCAAGCATTACACAGTTTAAGAACGCATATGCGCCTATATTTTCGATTTCTTCGGGCAAAGAAACGCTTTCAAGAGCCGAACAGCCCGAAAACGCCGACGATGAAACGGATTTTACGGATTCGGGAATCGTTACGGATTTAATCGTCTTATTATTTTCGAACGCCGAAATTCCGAGAGCCGTTACGGCTTTGCCGTCAATCGTTTCGGGAATGTCGACCGTCTCGCCGTCGCCGAGGTACTTATCGACGCTGACTCCGCCGTCTGCGGGGCTTATCTCAAAATCTCCGTTGGGCAAAGCGAACGCGGGGAGCGTACCGGACAGCACAAGAACAGCCGTCATGATAAGCGAAACGCATTTCAATAAGGATTTTTTATTCATTTAACATCACCTTTTCACCAGTTGTCAACGGAACCTCTCTGCATGGCTCCGATTATTTTCTCTCTTAATTTCGGATATTCGCGGTTTAATTGAGTTATAAGCTCGCGAGTTTTTTTTCTGTCTCCCGATTTATCCGCGGGGCACTCGCTTTTTACGACGGGCAGTCCGCTCTTTCTGACCTCGCCGGCAATAAGCCTCTGCGAGCAGAAAATCAACGGACGTATAAGGTAAATATCTTTATCGTCAAGATACGTAACGGGAGAAAAACAGCCTATCCGTCCGCCGTTAAACAAATTCATCATAAAAGTTTCGACGGCGTCGTCCTCGTGATGACCGAGAGCTATCCGCGTACAGCCGAGCCTTTTCGCCTCGTCAATCAGAGCAGCGCGTCTCATTCTCGAACACAGCGAGCACGGATTGCTCTCCTTCCTCTCGTCAAAAACGATACGTCCGATATCGGTTCTTTTAACAATGAATTCGACGCCGAGTTCATCGCACAGTTTTTCAAGCTCCGAAACGTCCGTATCCACGCCCGAAAACCGCAGGTCTATATTAACGGCTTTTACGTCGAATTCAACGGGATAAAACGACCGCATTTTACTAAGCGCATAAAGGAGTGCGGCGGAATCCTTTCCGCCCGACAGTCCGACGGCTATAACATCCGAATCCGCTATCATATCGTACTTCTGCACAGCCCGGCGGGCAGAACTCATTATCTTATTCAAACCAAAACGCCCGCCTTTCTTTAATTACATTATACATTTTTATTGACAAATTGTAAACGTATAAATTTTTGAAGTTTTTTTATTAATAATTAACAATGGAAAATCATATTATAATGTGGTATTATTTTAAAAGGAGGCGATTAAGACATGAAATTAATCCAAAAAACAGCGGCAATACTTTTATCGGCATGCATGTTGGTGCCTGCTGCCGCGATCGTTTCTTCCGCAGAATCAACACAGACGGGCGAAACAGATTACACAATTACAAGCCCTTACGACGATATCGACTGGGATACGTATAATTACTATCTTGCGAATCTGCACACACACTGCACCGCGAGCGACGGCAGAGTCGATCTTCCCGATATGATAGAGCTTTATTATAAAGCGGGCTACGACATTCTCTCTCTTACCGACCACGGCGTTATCAACAACGGCTGGAATCAGGAGAGAAAGATCTATCCTCCGTTCAACCTTTTTCAGGAGCTTCACAACATGTCCGATGAGGATTACGAGAGAATTACGACAGGTTCCGACCGTGACGGCAGAGGTATGACCGACGTTGTAGGCGGTATCGAAATGAACATGGCTACTCTTACAAAGACTCACGTAAACGGCTATTTCACCGAATACGGAAGCGGACTTTGGGGCAAGGAAAACGATTATGAATCGGCTCCCGCGGCAGTCGAGGCTTCGGGCAAGGGATTTACAGTCCTCAATCACGTCGGGGACTGGGTCAACTCGAACAACTTCCCCGAGAGATCGCATCACCCGATGTTTATCGAGTATTTCGCAAATATATTCGTAAAAAACCCGTCATGCCTCGGCATGGAGATTATCAACAGCACTGACAATGTTACAAGGGCGGATAAGGCTCTGTGGGATGAACTGTTACAGGTCGTAATTCCCAAGGGCAGAAACATTATCGCATTCGCGGATGACGACTCCGAGTACGCAAACGAGGTCGGCAGAAGCTTCGAGATGTTCGTTCTCCCCGAAAACAATCTTGAAAACGTCAAGCAGGCTATGCAGGACGGCGCGTTCTTCGCATGCTCGAGATTCGCAAAGACAGACATCGCACCCGACTTTGAGGGAAACGGACTCGTTCCGCTTGTTTCGAAAATAGACGTTGATCAGAAAGAAAATTCCATCACTCTTACGCTTGACGACACAAGAGACTGTCAGAGCGTAGAATGGATTGCAAACGGCGAAATAATCGCAACCGGCAATTCTATCGATCTCAACGACTACGAGGATCAGCTCGGCTGTTACATCCGCTTCCAGCTCAAGGGCGAGGGCGGTATCACATATTCGCAGGCGTTCACTCTCTCATACGAGGGCAGAGCCGATAAGGAAATTCCCCACTACGCTAAGTTCGACGGATTCTTCGGCGATATATTCAAAAAGCTTGTTAAGACAAGATTCTTCGCTATAATCATGAAAATATGCGAGAAGTTCGATTACGATATCGTAGGAGCGATAGCGAAGTATTAATCATACACATTTAAGTAAAGGAGCGTTCGGATGAGTTATTCGACAGAAGATATACTGACCGTATTCTCGCGTCTATCATCCTCTTCCAACGGTCTTTCCGACGAAGAAGCGCGGCGGCGTTTAAAACGGGACGGACAAAACAGGCTTAACCCCGAGATAAAAATATCTTTCGGATTTAAAATCATAGCCCAGCTTCTCGACCCGATGCTTTCGCTGCTGCTCGCTCTGTCGGCTATTTCCGCGGTATTCGTCATTATCGACGGAAAATACCCCTACGAATTCCTCGTCGTCGCGGCTATTATAATTATAAACGCCGTTATCGTCGTTCTGCAAAGACAGAAGTCAGACAAAATTCTGCACGACTTACAGTCAAAGACAGCGAAACAGTCATACGTTCTGCGAGACGGTGTTAAAACGCTTATCTACTCCGAGGACATAGTCGTCGGCGACGTTATTCTGTTATCCCCGGGGACGGTCGTCCCCGCCGACGCGCGTATTTTCGACTGTACGAATTTACAGGTCGAGGAGTCCGGCGTGCGTTCGTCGAACGCCTACCCGATAAACAAGTACCGCACACAGATATTCGGAGTTACCGACCGGGAATTATACCTAACCGACAGAAATAATATGGTATACATGGGCTCGACCGTGATAAGCGGTTCGGGTCTTGCTGTTGTTACGGCTACGGGACTTTCGACATATCTCGGCAAAACATACGACATAGTTTCCACCGCAAGAAAGAACAAAACCCCGCTCCAGCTGAAAATTCACGACGCGAACAACTGGATAAATATTTTCGCAATGATTATATGCGGAATCGTCCTGCTCGGTCAGTTTATTCTTACGAAAATAAACGGCGGAACGCTCGGATTCGTTTCGACTCTCGATTCGATAATGGTCGCGCTCGCGCTGTCGATTACCGCCATGCCCCAGGGACTCGCTTCATACGCGGGCATAGTTTTATCGCACGCGGCAGTCGATCTGTACGAACAGGACATCATAGTAACATCCGTTCCCGCAATAGAAAGGCTCGGCAGCGTGCAGGTGCTGATATACGACCTTACAAAATACAGCGACGCGGATTTCAGATTCAGGTCGGAGGCGTCCGACGCGCAGGGACTGTACGAAAATTCAGGAATCATCCCCGTATTTATAACGAACGCCGACAAAAACTCCGTCTGCCGCTCGGCGGCCGAATACTCGATAGCCGAGCATGAAAATCAGATAATTTCCGCAGACCGGCTCGATAAAATGACCGATGACGAATTCAATTCGAAATTCACCGACTTCAGAGTTTACACAGGCATAACGCCCGAACAGAAATCGAAAATCGTCTCGGCATGGAAAACGCACGGGTATATAACCGTCGTAACCTCCCCCGATAACAGCGACATCCTCGCGCAGAAAAACGCCGATATAAGCGTCGCGACGGATATCGACAGAAGCGGAATAAGGACAACTCCGTCTGATATTGTGACGTTTAATTCACGGATCAAAAAAATAATTTCGGCAATAGAGGGCAGCCGCCGTATATATTCAAACGTACAGAAATTCTTTATATTTACCGTCGGCTCCAATATAGCGGAGCTTCTGACTCTCCTGCTTGCGACGCTTCTGAACTTCAACATTCTCGGAATCGTTCACATGCTGTGGATAAATCTTATTACCGATACGTTCCCCTCGCTCGCGCTTTGCTTTGATAAGGGCGAACACGATTTAATGAAGCGAAAACCGATAGACACAAATTCGAATATATATCTGCACGGAGTATGGCAGGATATTGTCTGTCAGGGATTGAGCGTAACCGCTCTTACCATGGCATCGTACTTTGTCGGCGAGGTCTTTAAGACCGGCGTATGGAAATTCGCGCGGGTCACAGACGAGAACGGCGCGATAGGCACGACAATGGCGTTCCTTACAATGTCGCTGTGCGAGCTTTTGAGCGCGCTGTGTTTAAGATCGCGCAGAATTTCGCTTATCAAAACCGAAACAAAGAAAAACAGAAACACCGATATGTATATTTCGCTGGCGGTCGCGCTTCTGCTGACGACGGCAACGGTTCTTATCAATCCGATAGCGGAGGTTTTCGGATTCGCAAAAATAACGCTTTTACAGTATCTTGTGTCCGTTCTCCTCGCCGCGATGATAATCCCGATCAAGGAACTGTGGAAATTCTTTATAAACAAAACGGAAAAAGACAAAAAAAGAGATTATCGAGAAAAAATTGTTGTATCAAACCAATAATTATGATATAATTTTTTTGGAATATAAACACAGGAGGTTTTTATAAATGTCAACTGCTTATGAAAAATATTGCAGAGCTTATCAGGCTGTCATGAGAGCGGCGGTAAACGTCCTCGACTGGACGGAGCCTCAGCTCTTAAAAGGCGCAGGATGCGTAAAACAGCTTCCCAAGCTTATCAAGGAAAAGGGAATAAACAAGGTTCTTGTCGTAACGGATAAAGGACTTATGGGACTTCATCTTCTCGACGGTATGTTCGACGCTCTCAAAGCCGAGGGTATCGATTACGTTGTTTACGACGACGTTCATCCAAACCCCACTATCGACAACGTAGAGGACGCGAGAGCTCTCTATCTCGGAAACGAATGTCAGGCTATCATCGCGTTCGGCGGCGGCTCGCCCATGGACTGCGCTAAGGGCGCAGGCGCAAGAATTGCCCGTCCCGACAAGCAGGTTCCCCAGCTTAGAGGTCAGCTTAAGGTCTTAAAGCCCATCCCCACCCTCTTCGCGGTTCCCACCACTGCGGGTACAGGCTCCGAGACCACAATTGCCGCCGTTATTTCCAACCCCAAAACTCATGAGAAAAACGCTATCAACGACCCGAGACTCCGCCCGAAGTACGCGGTTCTCGACCCCGAGCTTACAGTAGGACTTCCTCCCCACATCACCTCCACAACGGGTATGGACGCTCTCACCCACGCGGTTGAGGCATATATCGGTCAGTCAAACACAAAGGACACCGAGGCGGCGGCTCTTAAAGCTACGAAACTTATATTCGCAAATCTTGAAGAGGCTTACAAGAACGGCAAGGATCTCGAAGCAAGAGCTAATATGCTCGAGGGTTCGTATCTTGCCGGTATCGCGTTCACGAGAGCGTACGTCGGCTACGTTCACGCTATCGCCCATAACTTAGGCGGTATGTACGGTATACCTCACGGTCTTGCAAACGCCGTAATTCTCCCATACATACTCGAATACTTCGGTTCGAGTGCACATAAGAGACTCGGCGAACTTGCAATTGCGGCGGGACTCGACGTTTCGGGCAAATCCGACGCGGAGAAGGCTCATATTTTCATCGAAGCTATTAAGCAGATGAATAAGGACATGAATATCCCGACCAAGTTCGAGCAGATAAAGGCCGAGGACATCCCGCTTCTTGCAGAGAGAGCGCTTAAAGAGGGCAACCCGCTTTATCCCGTTCCCAAAATCATGAATAAACAGGAGTGCATGGAGATCATCAGAAATCTCATGGCTTAAATAAAAAACAACTGCCTGACACGCGGACGGACAAACGGCTAAAACGCGGCAAAGCAAATCGAACGAGAAAACAAAAGACGCAAATAATATAACAACCGGCGGTTGAGTTAATTCCAACCGTCGGTTAGTTGCTTATTTCGGGCTGATTTATTATAATGTAATTAAATAATAAATAAAGGAGCCGATAATATGACTCTTGCAGACCGTATATATACATTAAGGACAAAAGCGGGGCTTACGCAGGAAAACGTAGCCAAGAAATGCGGGGTTTCGAGCCAGTCCGTTCAGAAATGGGAGAGCGACAAATCAAAGCCCGCCATAGAAAATCTGATAACGCTGTCGGAATACTTCGGAGTTTCGCTCGACGAGCTTCTGACCGGCAGTGTTCCGCGCCAAAAAGAAGACGCGAAAAGAGAAAAAATCACACCGAAATACGAAGATATCGATTCTTCCGAGCTTTATTCCGAACAGCTCATGACCGAGTACAGGCAGTCGGTTGAAGAGGGACTCGATATCGAAAATTACAAAGAGGTTTTCGAGGCCGTTTCTCACATGCCAAAAGGCGAAAACAAAGAGAAAATGGCGGACGTTCTGTTCAATATCGTAATAAACGCGGACAAAAAAGCGGAGTACGAATATACAGAGCCGACGGACTACAACGAAATATTAAAGGAAAGAGCCGTCGATATTCCCGAAAAAAGACATTACGACGAAAAAACATTGAGAGATAAAATCGCGGGCGCATGGTACGGCAGAATATGCGGATGTCTGCTCGGCAAACCCGTCGAGGGCGTAAGAACGGACAAAATAAACATCATATTAAAAGAGACAGGCAATTATCCTTTGCACAGATATATAAAGCGTTCGGAGCTTACGGATTCGATTCTCGAAAGAGCCGGCGAATGGATAGCCAACGGCGCGTTTCCCGACGTAATAAACTGCGCGCCGAACGACGACGATACGAATTATATGGTGCTTTATCAGGAGCTTATCGAAAAATTCGGCAGAGACTTTACATCAAAAAACGTCGCGGATTTCTGGATTGACAAGCAGTCGAAATACGCGTACTACACGGCGGAGCGAACCGCGTTTATAAACTTCGTAAAGGGCTTTATGCCTCCCGCTTCGGCGATTTACAAAAACCCGTTCAGAGAGTGGATCGGCGCGCAGATCAGGGGCGATTACTTCGGATACATCAACCCGGGCGACCCCGAAACGGCGGCTTACACGGCTCACCGCGACGCGACGGTTTCCCACGTCAAAAACGGCGTTTACGGCGAGATGTTCGCCTCGGCTCTGATTGCGGAATCAGCGGTCGAAAGCGACTTAAAAACAGCTATAAAAACCGCGCTTAAATTCATCCCCCAAAAATCAAGATTCGTAAAATGCGTCAATAATATAATTGAAATGTACGAATCGGGCAAAAGCGAGGACGAGTGCTTTAATTCAATTCATTCACGTTACGACGAATACAGCGGACACGACTGGTGTCATACTCTTTCGAACGCCGAAATCGTTACGGCTTCGCTTCTGTACGGAAACGGCGATTATTCAAAATCAATATGCCGTGCGGTTCAGACAGGCTTCGACACCGACTGCAACGGCGCGACGGTCGGCTCCGTCATAGGAATGATGAAAGGAATATCCGCCGTCGGCAGGGAGTGGACAGATCCGATAAACGGCAGACTCTCGACGCAGATTTTCGGCGTGGGAACGGTCGATATCGAGGACAGAATAAATCTTACGCTAAAGCATATTAAGGACTGATAAGATGAAATGCTTAAACTTCGGCTCATTGAATATTGACATGGTATACTCCGTCGACCACTGCGTAAACGAGGGGGAAACGGAAGCGGTGAGCAAGCTCGAATATTTCCCCGGCGGAAAAGGACTCAATCAGTCAATAGCCCTCGCGAAAGCAGGAGCCGAGGTTTACCATGCCGGTTCGGTCGGAAAAGACGGCGGAATTCTAATAAACGAGCTTAAAAATAACGGCGTAGACACTTCGTTTATAAATACGACCGACTGTCCGAACGGTCATGCGGTTATTCAGGTCGACAAAAACGGACAGAATTCGATTCTCGTTTTCGGCGGGGCAAATCACCGCATAACGAGCGAACAGATCGACCGCGTTTTATGTGAATTTTCGGATTCCGATATCCTGTTTCTGCAAAACGAAATAAACGCCGTCGACGAGATTATCGATAAAGCGTACGAAAGAAATATTAAAACCGTATTCAATCCGAGTCCGTTTACGGAGAAAATAATGAATTATCCGCTTGATAAAATATCTTGGTTCGTCGTAAACGAGACGGAAGCGTTCCGCCTTACGGGTGAGACTCAAACCGACAAAATTTTCGGCGTTTTCAAAGAACGGTATCCGAATTCGGATATGCTTCTGACTCTCGGCGAAAACGGAGCGTACTGTTTATATAAAGGGCAAAAATATTTTCACCCGATTTACAACACAAGTGTTGTTGACACCACAGCGGCGGGCGATACGTTTCTCGGATTTTTCTTTGCAAATATACAATCCCGCGGAGTGTCGGAGGCACTTAAAACCGCTTCTGCCGCGGCGGCAATTGCCGTATCGCGAAACGGCGCGTCGGTTTCAATCCCGACGGCCGGCGAGGCTGACAAATTCATAAGAAACAAATAGTATCTGTATATACAAAATCCGCCCGGACATAGAAATCCGAGCGGGCAGCGTGTCGAAAAAGTAGTTTTCGGCACGCTGTGAGACTGTCGAGAATGTGCCTGAATTTCGTTTTCTTTCGAGCGTCGCTGT
>OJAW01000788.1_pt1 | contig 20502 bp, 20 predicted proteins | sample 1589151 | NCBI WGS metagenome assembly OJAW01 (sample SAMN03283290) | human gut metagenome | biome: human-associated habitat; material: feces | host: Homo sapiens | place: Peru | collected 2012
AGTTAATAATAGTGTTGATGAACTTACAACGACAACTGATAAAATAACTAAAAAGTTCGATGCAATCAATAAAGTAGAAATAAAAGAAATCGAGGTTAAAAATGACAAAAACTAAAAAAGATAATTTATTTATTACATTTTTGCAAGGGTTTGTAATTGGCTTTGGAATTATTTTTCCAATAAGTTCTTCGGTTCTTGCAATGACAATGGGTGTTTATGAAAGACTTTTAAAAGTTATTAATAATTTATTTACTTCATTTAAAGAGGAAAAAGGCTTTTTAATAAGCTTTATTTTAGGAGTAGTTGCTTCAGCAGTAGTATGTTGCCTTATTTTAAATATTACTTTAAATAAATTTCCAGTTGCAACTTTACTATTTTTTGTAGGACTTATCGTTGGAGGAATCCAAATGATTGTTAAAAAAACTGAAAAGAAAATAACACTTCCAAATGTTTTATACTCTATTATTGGTGCTGCAATACTTTTATCACTTTCTTTTTTAGGAAGTGGTAAAGATGCTGTTATTACTACAAATTTAATAGGCTATTTAAAAGTTTTTGGAGTAGGTATTGTTGCTGCAGGTACTATGATAATTCCTGGAGTTTCGGGTAGTGCTATTCTTATAATACTTGGTTATTATGCACCACTTCTTGCAATTATTTCTGATACTATGCATTTTAATAATTTAGGTACAAATATTTTAATTATATTGGTATTTGGTATAGGAATGTTAATTGGAATATTTGGTATGAGTAAACTTATGGAATATCTTTTAGATAAACATAAGATAAAAACTTATTTTGCAATTGTAGGTTTTGTATTTGCCTCAATAGTTAATATTATAATATTGATATTTGGTTATAAATTTAAATTATTAGAATTTATAATTGGTATGGTTTTATTTGCTATTGGTTATATACTAAGTGCTAAATATTTAAAGGGTGAGTAATGGAAATTATTGTTGTATGCAATAATATTATTGAAAACAATTTAATCTATAATGACTTAGATTTACCAGAAAGTAAAATAAGATTACCTATTATAAATAAACTTAAAGATACCGCAAAAAGTGTTTCATTACTAAAATTATTATCTGATTCTAATGCTATATATTCATCTCAAAATGCAAGTAATATGTTATTTGCCAAAACGCTTGCTAAAAGGATTAATAAAGATGTTTACTCGTCAGATAAGTTTGCTGATGAAAAGATAGGTAATTTAAAAAAACAAAGTATTAAAGAAGTTTATTTTATGCAGGAACACGATTTTAATATTAAACTTACAGATGGTGAAAGCTTAAATGAAGTTGGAAAAAGAGTGAATGCAGAAATTGAACATATTACTAATTTAAATAATCTTCGTAAGGTAGTTATTTTTACTCATAAAAGAGCATTTTTAGGGTATTTAATCAATGTTTTAGAACCTTCATATACTTTGGAGGATAATTTAGTAATAGAGTATGATGATAATGTTATATATGATAATAGTAAAAATGATATAGATATTTATAGATTAACATTTAATCACAGCAATTTAGCAGATATAGAGAAAATTATTTATTAAAGAAAGGAAATATATTATGAAAAAAAATATTATATTAAGCATTGTTTTTTCATTTTCGGTTATTGCTATCGGTATTGCAATTGCTAAAGTAATAACATACGTGATAGGTTAGTTATGAAAATAAAAATTGGAGTTAGTAATAGACATGTACATTTAACTAAAGAGGACTATGATATTCTTTTTAATGAGGAATATAAAATATTAAAGAATTTATCACAACCTAGTGATTTTGTTACAGATAAAGTAGTTACTTTAAAAACAGATAAATATGAAATAAAAAATGTTAAAGTATTAGGTCCATTTAGAGATTATACTCAAGTAGAAATATCAAAAAGTGATGCAATTAAATTTGGTATTAATCCTCCGGTAAGAGAAAGTGGAGATTTAGAAAATGCTGAAACAATTACTATAGTTTCTGATAAAAATACTATAACTAAAAAATGTGCAATTATATCTCAAAGACATATTCATATTTCTAAAGAAAATGCTGATAAATTAAATTTAAAAAATAGACAAATTGTAAATGTTAAACTTGGTAGTGAAAAAAAAGGTGTAATAGAGTGTTTTGTTAAAATAAAAAATAATGCAGTTACAGAACTTCATATTGATACAGATGATGCATCCGCATTTATCATTAATCAAGGTGATGAAGGAGACTTACTAATTTAAAAAAATATATAAAGAATATTATTTACACAATAAAATACAAATGTTATAATCTTTCTTGAAAAGGAAAGATTTTTTTATGGTTAAAATAGGTAATGTAGAAATAAATGGTAAGATTGTGGTTGCCCCAATGGCTGGAATAACAAATAAAACGTATCGTATGATATGTAAAAAGTTTGGCGCTGCTTTAGTAGTTGGAGAAATGGTATCAGATAAAGCGATAATGTTTGGTAATGAAAAAACTAAAAAACTTCTTGATATGGATGAAAGTGAAAGACCAATATCACAACAAATATTTGGTTCTGATAAAGAAAGTTTTTGCATAGCAGCTAAAAAAGTTTATGAATATATGCATCCAGATATTATTGATATAAATATGGGATGTCCTGTACCTAAAATTGCTATTAGGTCACAGGCTGGTAGTGCACTTTTAAAAAGTCCTGATAAGATATATGAAATAGTAAAAGCTGTAAAAGAAAGTGTTCCTTGTCCTGTAACTGTTAAAATAAGAAGTGGTTGGGATGAAAAAAGTATAAATTGCGTGGAAGTTGCTAAAATATGTGAAAAAGCTGGTGCTAGTGCAATAACTTTACATGCAAGGACGAGAAGTCAAGGTTATTCAGGTCATAGTGATTGGTCTTTAATTAAAAAGGTTAAAGAATGTGTAAATATACCTGTAATTGGAAATGGTGATGTAACATCTTGTTATGATGCTAAAAAAATGCTTTTAGAAACTGGTTGTGATTTAGTAATGATAGGAAGGGGTCTTCTTGGAAATCCTTGGTTAATTAAAGAATGCAATGATTATTTAAATGAAGGAAAACTTCCTAAAAAAGTTACTTATGAAGAGAAAATAGAAATGATGAAAAGACATTTAACTGGTTTAGTTTCTGAAAAAGGTGAAAAAAGTGCAGTACTTGAAATTAGAACTCATTTTCTATATTATTTAAAAGGCCTTGAGGGTAGTAGTGAAATAAAAAATATGATATGTAAAGAAACATCTTATGAAAATATTATAAAAATTCTTGATAACTATTTAATTCAATTAAAAAGTGAAAAGTAATATTATCGTAATAAATTGAATAATTTATCGTAAACAAAAAAGGCTTTTGGCCTTTTTATTTGATTTCTAAAATAATATCATATTCCTGAAGTATTTGTTGAAGTACTTTTTTATTCATATAATAATTTTCATCATTATAACGAAGTATTAAATAATCATCTTTATTTTTATTAAATAGAGTAGTTTCTTTATTACTATCAATTTGCTTTAAAATATTTTGAACTTCATCATTAGTAAGCTCTTTTTGAAAATCGATATGATATCCATGAAGTGGATCAAAAATATAAAAATAATCTGTATAATATGCATAAACTACATTTGATTTTGTTATATATAAATAATAATTTTTATCAATGTTAGTTTCTTTTAAAAAGGTACCTTTATCTACTAAATTATTACCTTTAGTAGTTTCTCCAAAATTAACTCTTATATAATAATCCTCTTTATATAGTTTATCAAATTCTTTTTTCTTTTCACTTCTTATAAAGTAAAATACCATAAATATTATTAATATTGTTAAAAGTATTGAACCTATTAATATTAAAGTGCTGTTATTTCTAACTTTAGGTTTATCTAAATCACTATTTTTCATATTATTCCTTCACTAAATTTTTAGCAACTTCATTTACAGGTCCAGCACCAATTGTTATAACTAAATCATTTTCTGAAACTTTCTCTTTTATATGTTTTTCAATTTTATCAAATGAATCTAAATAAATTACATTTGGGTTCTTTTCTTTTATTAAATCTACTAAATCACTTTCTTTGACGTTCCAGATATTTTCCTCTCTAGCGGGGTAAATTGGAGCAATTATAATATTATCAAAGTTTGAAAGTACATCAGCAAATTCTTTTAAATGCTGAATTGTTCTTGAATATGTATGTGATTGAAATATAGCATAGTCTTTATTATGTTTTGTTTTCTTTACTGAATCAAGTGTTGTTTTAATTTCACTAGGATGGTGAGCATAATCATCATAAACAAAAGCACCATTACATTTACCTAAAAATTCAAATCTTCTTCCTACACCTGTGTATGAAGAAAGTCCTTCCTTTATAAAGTTAATATCTATATTATAAAGCTTACACATTGCAATTGCGGCAAGTGAATTATAAATATTGTGTTTACCCGTTACTGATAAAGATATTTTATCTATATATTCATTATCAATATATAAATCATAAGAAGGGTGTCCTGCATCATCATATTCTATATTTTTTGCCATATAATTTGAATTATTATTAATACCATAAGTTATTTTATTATAACCATTTGCCATTTTAATTGTATTTTCATCATCATTATTTACAATTAAATTACCATTATTATTTAATTTATCAGCAAATTTTCTAAATGAGGAAATAATACCGTCAATATTTTTAAAATAATCTAAATGATCATCATCAATATCTAAAACTATTTCACTTGTAGGGTAAAAGTCTAAAAAACTATCTACATATTCACAAGATTCTGCGATAAAATATTTTTTAGTTCCAACATTATAATTAGAATTTATTATAGGAAGGTGAGCACCAATCATTATTGTGGGATTAAGATGTGCTTTTACAAAAATTGTACTAACCATACCAGTTGTTGTACTTTTACCATGGGTTCCTGAAATACATAATACATTTTCATATTCTTTCATAAGAATTCCTAAAAAAGTACTTCTTTCAAAAACTAATTTATTATTTTCTCTTGCATATTTTAATTCTTCATTATCTTCGTGAATAGCAGCGGTATAAACAACTATATCTGCATTTTTAACATTTTCTAAATTTGGTTTATTACTTACCTCGATGCCTTTTTCATTTAATGATTTTGTTATATCAGTAACTCCAGCATCATAACCAGTAATTTTACAGTTAAATGATAAAAGTATTCCAGCAATACCACTCATAGAGATACCACCTATACCTATCATATGAATTTTTTTATTTTCAAACATTTTTCTTCTTCCTTTCAATTATATTATACTTTAAAATAAACTAGATAGCAAATGAGTGACGATATAATAAAATAATTTTTTTATCTTTAATATCTATTATACCTTCCTCCTTTAAATTTTTGAGTTCTCTATGCATTGCACTTCGGTCAATTGCTAGAAAATCTGCAAGTTCTGAAAAAGAAAAAGTTAAATAAATTATACTACTTCCGTGAGCTTGACTTTCAATATCAAAGTATTCAAGAAGTTTATCACGAATTGTCTTTTTAGATATTATCTGAAGCCTATCATTTCTTTTTCTAATTTTATCATTTAAAATAATCATAATATTTTTTAAAAATGTATTAAAATATTCTTGATTTAAATTAGTATTTATTACTAAATCATAGTCAAATACTAAAACTGTTGTTTCTTCATTTGCAATCATATCATACTCTTTGTTATATAAATATGATAGGTTAGAACCAAAAATGTCATCTTCGTAAAGCTCTTCGATTATAAGTTTATTTCCATTATAATCTGTATGAATAATTTTAGCATTTCCCTTAATTATTATACCAATTATATGATCTTTTAGTATTTTGGATATATTATCATTTTTTTTAAAAGTATAGTATAATCCTTCGAGATAGTTAATTAATTTATTTTTCTCTTTATCAGATATTTTATCAAATAATTTTATCATTTACACCTCTCATGTAAAATTTTATCATTTTTTTAATTATGTTGCAATTGCAACAATACATTTTTTAAAAATGTGTTATAGTTTAGTTATGTTAGAGGAAGGTAGATTTATGAAAATAGTTAAAAGAGATGGACATATTGTTGATTATTGTCCAGAAAAAATTGAACTTGCAATTAAAAAGGCAAATGAAGAAGTTGCTGAAGAAGATAGAGTAAGTGACATTCAAATTAGAAATATTGTAAAATATGTTGAAGGATTAAAGAAAAAAAGAATGCTTGTTGAGGACATTCAAGATATTATTGAATATAGATTAATGGCTCTTGGAAAATATGCTCTTGCAAAAGAATATATAACTTATAGATATACAAGAGAATTAGTAAGAAAAAGTAATACAACAGATTTATCCATTAAAGAATTAATTGATGGTGAAAGTGAATATTGGAATACAGAAAATTCTAATAAAAATGCTAAGATAGTTACAACTCAAAGAGATTATTTAGCAGGTATTACCTCAACAGATATAACTCGTAGATTTTTACTTACTGAAGATATTGTAAAAGCTCACGATGAAGGTATTATTCATTTCCATGATGCTGATTATTTTGCTCAAAATGCACTTCATAACTGTGATTTAATTAACCTTGAAGATATGCTTCAAAATGGAACAAATATTAATGGCGTAATGATTGAAAAACCTCATAGATTCTTAACTGCAATGACTATTGCAACTCAAATTATTACTGCTGTATCATCATCACAATATGGTGGATGCACAATAACTCTTACACATTTAGCACCTTTTGTAAGATGTAGTTATGAAAGATATTTAGAAAAATATAAATCAAGAAAATTCAAAAAAGAAGATGCTGAAAAATATGCTAAAGAAGATTTGCAAAAAGAAATTACTGATGGAGTTCAAACATTCCAATATCAAATTAATTCAATGACTACGACTAATGGTCAAGCACCATTTTTAAGTGTATGTATGTACCTTGGTGAAACTGAAGAATATAAAGATGAACTTGCAATGATTATTGAGGAAGTTTTAAAACAAAGAATTCAAGGTATGAAAAATGAAAAAGGTGTTTACATTACACCAGCATTTCCAAAACTTTTATATGTCCTTGAGGAAGATAATATAAGACCAGATAGTAAATATTATTATTTAACACAGCTTTCCGCTAAATGTACAGCAAAAAGAATGGTTCCAGATTATATTTCTGAAAAGATTATGAAAGAACTTAAAATTGATAAAAATGGAAATGGTCAATGTTATCCTTGTATGGGATGCCGTAGTTTCTTAACTCCATACGTTGATGAAAAAGGTAATCCAAAATACTATGGTAGATTTAATCAAGGTGTTGTTACTATTAATCTTCCTGATGTTGCACTTTCATCAGATAAAGATATGGAACTATTCTGGAAAATATTTGATGATAGACTAGAACTTTGTCATAGAGCACTTCAGATAAGACATAAAAGACTTTCAAAAGTTACAAGCGATGTAGCACCAATTTTATGGCAACACGGAGCACTTGCAAGACTTGGTAAAGGAGAAAGTATTCATGATCTTTTACATCACGGTTACTCAACAATTTCACTTGGTTATGCAGGACTTTATGAATGTGTAAAATATATGACAGGACATTCTCATACTGATGAATCAGTTGGTAAAGAATTTGGTTTAAAAGTAATGCAATATATGAATGATAAATGTAAAAAATGGAAAGAGGAAGAGGATATTGATTATTCGGTATATGGAACTCCAATTGAATCAACAACATATAAATTTGCTAAATGTTTAAAAGATAGATTTGGTGTTGTTAAAGGTATTACAGATAGAAATTATATTACTAATTCATACCACGTGCCAGTATTCGAAGAAATTGATGCCTTTACTAAATTAAAACTTGAAAGTGAGTTCCAAAAACTTTCTCCAGGTGGAGCAATTAGTTATATTGAAACTCCAAATCTTGAAAATAATTTAGATGTTGTTATGGAGGTAATTGAATACATTTATAATAATATTATGTATGCTGAACTTAATACAAAATCTGATTATTGCCAAGCATGTGGTTACACTGGAGAAATCTTAATTGATGATAATCTAGAATGGTATTGTCCAAACTGTGGAAACAGAGATCATGACAAATTAAATGTTGCACGTAGAACTTGTGGTTATATTGGAACTAACTTTTGGAATAAGGGTAGAACTGAAGAAATAAAAGAAAGAGTAATGCACATAGATAATAAGGATGCTTAAATATGAGATATCATAAAATTAGAAAAATGGACATTTCTAATGGACCAGGAGTTAGAGTTTCAATATTTATGCAAGGATGTGAATTTCACTGTGAAAACTGTTTTAATAAAGAAACTTGGGATTTTGCTGGCGGCAAAGAGTTTAATGAAAAAACAATTGATGAAGTATTAGAACTTTGCTCTAAAGACTTTATAACTGGACTTTCTATTTTAGGAGGAGAGCCTTTACATCCAAATAATATTGGGGGAACAACATTACTTGCTAAAGCGTTTAAAGAAAAATACCCTAATAAAACTTTATGGGTATGGAGTGGTTTTCTATTTGATAAAGATTTAAAAGGCAAGGAAGTACTAAACTACATTGATGTTTTAGTAGATGGCCAGTTTGTAAATAGTCTTCATAATCCAACTCTAAAGTGGAAAGGATCCTCGAATCAAAGAGTGATAGATGTTCAAAAAAGTCTAAAAGAAAATAAAATTATAACTATTGAATAACTAGAAAAAATCTAGTTATTTTTTTATACTTTGATGTAAAACACTTTACATAATTTTAATGTAAAATAGTGTCAAATATTTTCTAAAAAACGTAAAAACTGTGTAAAATTTTGACTTTTTTAAAGAAATTTAATCAAAAAAGGAGGAAATCAAAAATTTTTCGGTAATAAGTATAGTGAAAGGAGAATTTCAAAATGACATAACAAAATTCTAGAAATGTAAATTAAATGTAAAGTAAAGGAAAGGAGAAATATTATGACATAAAATTAATTTAAAGTGCTAGATTAATTTAGTCCAGTTTAAAATATGCAAAATAATTTATACAATATAAGAAATGAAAATATGAAATATTATTTTAAATCTAAATTAAGACATCTTTCAAAAAGTTCTAATATTTATAAAGATGTTACACAAAATTTTCTATTATTTACAGTTTCCAATAATTATAATATATCATTTGCTAAAGAAATTATTGTTAATGGAAAAACTTATAAACTTAATAATCAAAATAAGTTTAATTTTAGAAATAATGAAATAAATGTAGCATTTTGGTTAATTAACACTATTGGAGGTAAAGTTGAGTTAAGATTTGAAATAGGAGAAGAGCGAAATATAATTAGTGCAGATTATAATTTCTTATCCGAACCTTTAGATTTAAAAGAAATAAAAAGGGGAGCTAGTAAATATTCATTTGGTCATAATGTTACTAAACAAGCAAAATCATTTATAATGGATGTTACAAATAATAGTAATATGACTGATGAGTTAATTAATGCTAATTTAGAAAATGCTTTTAACTATAAAAAAGATTTAAATTATATAATTGTCAAAAGAGATAATGATTTACTAGGTATTTATAAAAGAAAATAGTGCATTAAGACATAAAAAAGAAGCGACACCCTCTGCATACAGCAGTGGGATCGCTTCCATAAATTCATTCTATCATATGTGTTTACTGTCTGTCAAATAAAAAAAGAAGCGACACCCTCTGCACAAGCAGTGGGATCGCTTCCATAAGATCATTTTACCATATACGTTTACCATCTGTCAAACTGAAAATGTAAAAAAGAAAGGAGGTATTAGAAATGGTTGAAATTAATTTAAATATATCAGGTACACTTGCGGATTTTGAATATGCATCAAAAGTATACTGTGTTACATCAAAAGACGAAGAATATGTTTTAACACTTGCATGCAGCGTTTTAAATAGAGATGAAAAGTATAAAAAATACTCTATAATAAAGGATGAAAATGGAAAACCACTTTATGTTTTAAATAGTGAAACTGGTAAAAAAATATATTTTAAAGATATTAAAATGAACCTAAATTTTACGCGTACAGATTTGTAAATTGATTTATGTCATATTATGTAGTATAATTAAATTACATTTGAGGTGAGAAATGAAAAAATTATGGAAGAATAATAGGGTGGTTTTTGTTCTTGTAATAATACTAATTATTTGTTTTATTGCAATATGCAGTGTTGCTCTAACTTTCTTTTATTCAAAAGATACAAATGAGTATGGTAATAGGCTTGATGGTATTGAGAAACATCAAATATCTAATGAATTTAAGTCTAGTTACAAAGAAAAATTTTTAGAAAGTGAAAATGTTAAAAGTGTAGATTTTAATATTAAAGGTAGAATTATTTATGTAGAAATAAAGTTTGATGAAAATATAACTTTAGATAATGCTAAAAAGTTAGTGGAAAACTCTATGAGTCTTTTCGATGAGGATACACTTTCATATTATGATGTTCAATTTATAATTCAAAGTGATAATTTTACAATAATGGCATCAAAAAATAGTGCCGCTGAAAATATTTCATGGAATAATAATACTCCAATAGAAGAGGAATCAGATGAAGAAAAATAAAAAAATAGTGCTTATATGCACTTTTATTTGTCTAATAGTAATAGGTACTATTTTAGGAATTATTATGTACTTAAGGGCAAATACACTTACTGTAAATGAAAAAAAATGGATTGATGAAAACAGTCAAAAGCAAACACTTCTTAGTATAAATATTTTAAATAATTCATCAGTATTTGGTAGTGATGGTACTGGAGTATTTTATGATTTTCTTGATACTTTTGCCAAAAAATATAACTTGAATATTAATAAAGTTACATTTAACTATGGTTCTGTAAATGGAGCAGTTTCTTTAAACTTAAAACAGTCTCTGACTGAAAACGATGAAGTTTTCTATGAGGATCATTATGTTTTAATTGGAAATAATAGTGAAATAATCACAAGTATTTCAGATATATCAAATAGTAATATTGCTATTTTAAATAGTGATTTATCTAATGTATCAAAATACTTAACTAGTTATAGTTTAAATTATAAAACTTATGAAGATATTGATAGTTTATTTACTTCGATGAATGAAAATAAATATGCTATTGTACCACTTCATTTATATTTAAATGATATTTTTAATAATAACAAAGAAATAATTTATCATTTTAGTGATATAAATATCTATTATGTACTTACTACAAATGGTGATATTTTAAGTTCAATACTAAAAAAATATTATGATACTTGGAAAGAAAATTTCGAAGAAAGTTATGATGAAAATCTATTTAGTTTAATTTCAAATAAACTTGGTTTAACTGAATATGAGATAGAACAAATGCGCTCTGTTAGTTATAAATATGGTTATGTAAATAATTCTCCGTATGAAGTTATTTCTGGAGGTAACTATGGTGGCATAGTGGCTGTTTATTTACAAAGATTTATGACTTTTTCAGGTACTGATTTTACATTTAAAAAATATAGTAATTTTGCCAAGTTTAATAAGGCTGTTACTAACAATGAAATCGATGCTTACTTTGGTTACTATAATTTAAATAGTTTTAATAAAACATCAAGTGGTGTAGATGTAAATTACGTAGTAGTAGCTAATATTAAAAATGATGTAGTTATTAATAGTATTAATGCTTTAGCAGGTAAAGAAGTTTATGTTCAAAATAATTCACTTTTATATTCATATTTAAGTAATATTCCTGATGTTCAAATTAAAACATATAAAAATGCTAAAGAACTTACTAAACTTAATAATAAAGATTGCATTATTTTAGTTGATAGTAATATTTATGAATATTATAAAACCCACGGACTAGGAAATTATACAATTAGAACAAGTGGAAGTTTAAAAGAGGTTTATAACTTTAGAATCAAAGATAATGGTGCATTATATAAACTTCTTAATAAATATATAACTGTTTTAGATAGTCATAAAATCTTAAATGAAGGTATTAATAATCATTTAGAAACAGTTAAGTATGGTAAAGTTTTATCATTGCTTGCAAAATATTTCATATATTTCTTAATTATTTTTGTTATCGTGGCTTATTTAGTAATTAGAAAAACTAGAAAGATTACAATTGCTAAAAAGATAAAGAAAGATGATAAGTTAAGATTTATAGATCAGTTAACCTTACTTAAAAATCGAAATTATTTATCAGAAAACATTAATGTATGGAATAATAATACGATTTATCCACAGACAATACTTATTGTTGATTTAAATAGACTTCAGGAAATTAATGATACAAAAGGTTATGAAGAGGGAGATAAACAAATTAAGGCCGCAGCAAATATTTTGATTAGAACGCAACTTGATAATTCAGATATAATTAGAACAGATGGTAATGAGTTCGTGGTATATCTAGTAGGTTATAATCAAAAGCAAATAACAAATTATATTCATAAACTAAATAAGGAATTTAAATCACTTCCTTATGATTATGGTGCCGAATTTGGTTATTCAATGAAAATTGATGAAATTAAAACTATTGAAGATGCTTTAAATGAGGCAACAAAGGTATTAAAAAAGCAAAAGGAAGTAAATGAAAACAAGGATTAAAAGGTTTTATAAAAGATTTATTAAAGTCATAACAAGAAGTGATATGAAACTACTTCCAGGGCAATTAGCATTTTTTATGGTACTTGCGATTGTTCCAACATTAACACTTCTTACTTATGGTGCCTCAGTTCTTAATCTTTCAATGGATTTTATTTATAGTTTTCTAGAAAAAGCCTTTTCTAATGATGTAGCAAGATTACTTTTAAGTACAAGTTCTGAAAGTACAGGGTTAAAGTTAACAATTCTATTACTTACTTGTTACTATTTATCAAGTAATGGTATGGACTCTGTAATTCTTTGTTCAAATACAATTTATAATATAGAAAATAAAGGTTGGTTTAGACGAAGATTTAAGGCAATTGTTCTATCTATTATCTTAATATTTCTTTTGATATTTTTACTACTTGTTCCTGTATTTGGTAGTGTAGTGGTAAATTTAATAACAAAAGTAAATTTAAATCCAGGTATTACTAACATAGTTATAAAAGTATTTGAATATTTACGAAGCCCAATTATGATAGTATTACTATTTTTCCTAATAAAAATAATTTATACACTAGCTCCAGATAAAAAAATTAAATCACATAATACAAATTATGGAGCACTTTTTACAACAATACTTTGGACAATTGTTACAGAGATTTATTCAACCTATATTCAAAATTATGCATTATATACCTCATTTTATGGCGGACTTGCTAATATTTGTATTTTAATGATTTGGTTTTATTTCCTTGCATATGTTTTTGTTATTGGAATGGCACTTAATTATCAAAGAGAAAATGAAAATTACCAAAAACTACCATAATAAAGTAGTAATACTTGTATATAATAATAATATGTACGCAGGTATTACTTAGTACATTTTAAAAGTTTTAATATCAATATAGCAAATACAGCTAACGATATTGAAAAGTAATATTCTAAAAAAGATGGACGATTAATTTCCATCTTTTTTATATTGTACTTGATCTTTTATTTTGATTTAGTTTATTAAATAATTCATTTTCTATCTCGGGAGCAATTTCTATAGAAAGTTCAATGTTTTTAGGAATATCCCTTTTTCCAATTGTTTTATAAGATTTTACATCATTATCACTTTTTTTGTTAAACATACCAAGTATACAGTAAATATTATCTTTAATTTGTTTAAATAATATTCTAGTTTGATAACCTTTTATTTCATAAACATCTTTTAAATTTTCATTATTTTTAAGCATTTTTATACTTCCATTTGGAAGAGTACCATATTTAAATCCATTGATAAGGTTAATAATATTTTCATAATATTCTTCGGGTATGTCCTTTAAATCGGAAATGATTCTTGCATTAAGAGGATTTACTTTTGAAGTAGAGTATATAAGTACGTTTTCCTCTTTTAAAGGAAGGGGAGTATCTTCGATTAGAATTTCTTTATTAAATGTTTTTTCATAATACTCTCGAATCATTGTATAAATATTAAGTACTTTAAAGTAATCTTCGGTTAATGTTTTTCTTTCTTCATTTGAATGTGACATACTTGTATCTAAAATAAATGAGTAATAAGTAAGTAGTTCATCTTGAAGTATTTCCATTAGTTTTTGATATAAATAACTTTTTTCTTTTTCATCTTCGAAATCTTTAGTATATTCTATGGCAAAAGGAATAATTTCTTTTTTATCTAATTTATCTATTTGATCTTTTAAATAATCAGCACAAGAATCTAAAATATTTTTTCTATTTGGATTAATTTCTTCGAAAGGAATAACCTCAAAACCCATATTTACAATTGTGGGAATTTTTAAATATAGTTCGTTGATAAAATTAATTTGTTTTATATCAAAAGCCTTAATTTTTTGACTATAGAAATTAAGTTCATTAAAATATATTGCTAAATCTTTATCAGATATATGATATTCATTTTTTATAAGAATTAATATTTGTTTTATATCTTCGGTAATTTTTATAGATACAGCCACTTTTCTTTTCGAAGATAGTAAAAATATTTTACAAGAATTATAAAAATATGAATATATTGCTATATTTTCTTTTAAAATAGTACATTTTTGTAAATCATTTTGCATTTTTTCATATAAAATATTTTTAAAATCATTTATTGATTTAATATCTTTACTATAAAGTCTATTTATAAAAATATTTACATAACTATCATTTTGAAATATTTCTTGGAGTAAAATTTCAATTTTAAGTCTGTTTTCAAAGATAGTATCATAATCTTCGTTTAAGTAACTTAACACCTCTTTTAAAAGAGTAATTCGTACATTTAAACTTTCATTTTCATTCATATCTTTTTTAGAATTTTCAATATAAAGTTTAATATAATAATTTATTTTATCTAACTCATTCATAATACTTTTTAATCAATTTAATATATGATTGATTTCCTTTCTATCTATATTAATTATAAAGTACTTTGGAAAAACTTGCAATAATTATGAATAAATTACATTTTCATTTAACATAATTATAGTGTATGAAAAATGTTTATGATGAAAATATATGTAGATTATTTAGAAGTGCTGAAGAAGAAAGACAAAGATTAGAGTCAGAATATGTAAGTACTGAACATTTACTTTTGGCAATTTTAAAATATGATAACAAAGTAAGTAAATATTTGAAAAGTTTAAATGTTACTTATGATACTTTTTCAGATACTTTAAATAAATATATACCTTCAGAGAAAAATGAAAGTAATGTTAATATTTATACACCACTTTTGAAAAAAATAATATCTCAAACTGAAAATCCAAGTGAAGAAAGTTTATTTTTTAATATTTTAAATGAAGGTGAAGGAGTTGCCATTAGAATACTTATGAATATGAATGTTGATGTTGATAATCTTTATAATTATTTTAAAAATGATAACTCTATTAGTAATTTAAAATGTCTTAAATATGGTGAAATTTTAAATGAAACAGCAGCATTTAATGAAAAAGTCGTTGGTAGAGAAAAAGAAATTGATTTAATTCTTGAAACGTTACTACGAAAGAAAAAATGTAATCCTCTTTTGATTGGAGATGCGGGAGTAGGTAAAAGTGCTATAGTCGAGGAAATTGCACGAAGAATAAAACTAAATAAAGTTCCCTTTAAGTTTAAAGATTTTATAATAGTTTCACTTTCAATGTCATCACTTATTGCAGGTACTAAATACCGTGGTGAGTTTGAGGAAAGACTTAATAATATTTTAGATCAAATAAAAGATAATGATAATGTAATTTTATTTATTGATGAAATGCATACAATGGTTAATGCTGGTGCTGCTGAGGGAGCTATAAGTGCGGGTGATATTTTAAAACCAACCCTTGCAAGAGGAAATATTAAATGTATTGGTGCGACTACAAAAGAGGAATATGAAAAATATTTCATTAAAGATAAAGCTTTAGCTAGAAGATTTGAAACAATATTTATTAAAGAACCTACGGAAAATGAAACAATTGATATTTTGAAAAGCATAAAAGAGGAATATACATCTTTTCATAAAGTAAATATTTCTGATGAAAATATTGAACTGCTTGTTCATCTTGCTAATGTTTATTTTCCAAATAAGAAAAATCCTGATAAAGCAATAGAATTATTAGATAGCACTCTTTCATATGTAAAATATAATTATTCAAATGGTATTATTAAAGAAAAAGAACTTAAGTTAAAAGGTTTACAAACTAAAAAAATATATAATATAGAACTTGGTAATTTTAAAGAGGCCCTTATTAAAAGCAAAGAAGAAAAAACACTTTTAAAAGATTTAACTTTACTTAAAAGTGGCAAGAATGTAGTGGCCACTAAAGAAGATATATTAAATGTATTGGAATTAAAAAATAATATTATAGATAACTCTAAAAAAGTTAAAAGAATAAATAATTTAAAGAAAGATTACCATAAAAATATAATTAATAAAATAACTAGTAAACTTGAAAATAATAGGGTAAGTGTTTTAACTTTTGTAGGTGATTATAAAAATCTAATAAATGATTTAGCATCGTCAATTAATTATGATATTTTAAAAGTAAATGCTAATATGGAAAAAATATTTGATAAATTAAAATATAATCCAAGTACTATATTTGTAGTAAATAGTTTAGATAATTATAACTTTAATAATATTGTTAAAAAAGCTAAAGAAAATAATTTAGTGGAATATAATAATGAATATGTTTCCTTCAACAGTGCAATTATTATTTATACTTTAAAAGAAAATAATATTGGATTTATTAATAGTAATAGTGATGATGTTATCTATTTCGATACTGCTACTTTACACTAATTTGACATAAAAGGTAAAATATGCTATAATCATCCTAGTTAAGGGGGATTATTATGAATAATAAAGAGTATCAATTACATATGGTAAAAATAGTTGTTAAAGCATGTAAAACACTTGAACATATGCAAAGTTATGTAAAAGAAAATAGAATAAGCCAAATTAGTTTTATAGAATACTCTAGTTTATTAAAAACACTTTATAATGAACATTTTATTGATGATAATGATATTTTATCATATGCAGATAGTTTATTAAATGCAAGAGTAATTATAAAACAAGAGGATATATATAATCAAACTATGGAGGAACTTAGTGAACTTGTTTTAAGTATAAAAGGTAACTTAGGAAGATAAAATTTCTAAGTTTTTTTATGAAATGGTAAAAGATAAATATATTAATTTATTAACAAAATTTTATTTGAGTTTATATTTTTAATTGTTTAGAAGTGTGGTATACTAACTATATGGATAGTATAAAAAGTTTATGTTCACAAATAAAAAAAGAAAATAGATGTCCTTTGTGCAAAGGAAGTTTTCATATGGATGAATGTCAAAAATGTGGATATAAATCCTCTTTAATAAAAGAATATGTAGATAAACTTTTACCAATGCTAGATCAAAATGTAAGTAGTGAAGAATTACTTAGTTTATTTACTATTAAATCACTTGGTTATGATAAAATTAATATGTTATTATCCTTAAGCGGAGTGGAGGAATATCTAAAAAGTAAAGAAGAAAAAATTCTAAATCAATCAAGATATGAATTATCTGATGAAAGAGTAATGTTATATTTTATTGAAAATAATTTTCCTAATAAAAATGAAATGATAAATAGACTTATAAAAGAGATGCTTTCTGATAATTTAGATATAACTGATGATGAAAAACTATCTTTATTTAAATATTTTGTAGAATATGTTACTTCTAATAAATTTGAATGTGTATTTACAAGTTCTAGTGGTAGTAAAGAAATTACATTTAATGAAAATGATATTAAAGAATTTTTTTATCAAAGAAAATATTTAGAATTACTTGAATTTGTATTTTATAAGTGTATTTATGTATATCAAAGTTTTATGCTTGAAAATGGTAATGGTACACTTAAAGAGTTAAAAGATCAAGTATTATCTGAAAATTTACCTGGTTATGCTGAAGAAAACCATAATACTTTAATAGTAGTGGTTAACTCTAGATATAATGCAAATATTTTGCTTAGAGAGTATATATCATCTTTAGGTTTTAAAATGAGTGATATACTTTTAAGAACTTATGAAGAAAGAGCTAAAAATGATTTTGCTTTATTAAATAGTGATTATAGAGTATATCAAGGAAAAAGTTTAAACATTGATACTTTATTTATTGAGGTAATGTTACATAATAAAGGAGCAATACTTGCAAAATACCCAATATTAAATTCTAAATCTTTAGGTGGTATTACTAAATAATATTCAAAAAAAAATTACTAATTATTTAGTAACTTTTTTATTTTGTGCAAATTCTTTGTTTATATTATAAGTAATAACTTCATTTGAATTAATTTTGTTTAAGTAATAATTATTTGTGCTAATATCTTTACCATACACATAAAGTGCTCCTGAAATTAAACAAATTAGAATGCTCATAATAGTAACTGTAATAAAATATGTACTTTTTTTCATTATTTTTCCCCCTTAAGTAGTTTAATTATAGCATACTTTTTTTTAAATGTAAAGTCTGTGTCAAATAGTCATTATATTTTACTTTTTTTAATATACTTAAATGGAGGTATTTTACTTTGGGACTAAATGATAAAGAGGTTTTAGAGTTAAGAAAAAAATATGGTAGTAATGAAATAACGAGAAAGAAAAGTAGTACATTTTTTAAGATATTATTGGAGGCATTATCTGATCCAATAATAAAAATACTTTTAATAGCGCTTTCAATTAAAATAGTTTTTTTATTTAAAAATTTTGATTGGTATGAAACATTAGGGATTGTTATTGCAATTTTTTTAGCTTCATTTATTTCATCAATAAGTGAATATGGTTCTAATAAAGCATTTGAAAGATTATTCGAAGAAAGTAGTAAAACATCTGCTAAAGTATACCGAAATGGAAAACTTACTATTGTTCCATCAAAAGAAATTGTTATAAATGATTTACTTGAAGGAGCATCTGGAGATAAAATATGTGCCGATGGTATTATTAAAGAGGGAAGCCTTCAGGTGGATGAATCTTTTATTACTGGAGAAAGTAAAGAAGTTCATAAAAAAGTAGGTGATAAAGTTTATAGTGGAAGTACAATATATAAAGGTAATGCTAAAATTAAAGTAACGGAAATTGGTGATAAAACTTTTATGGGAAGTATTTCCTCCGGTATTCAAGAGGAAAAAGGCGAAAGTCCCCTTAAAACAAGACTTAGAGTGCTTGCAAAAAGTATTAGTAAACTTGGTTATGTTGGCGCATTTTTAGCAAGTTTTGCCTATCTTTTTATGCAAATTGTTGTAAAAAATAATTTTAATTTAGAACTTATTATTGAAACAGTTAAAAATATACCACTTATGCTTAACTATTTATTTTATGTTCTTACTTTAACTGTAACTATCATTATTGTGGCAGTCCCTGAAGGACTTCCTATGATGATTACTTTAGTTCTTTCTTCGAATATGAAGAAGATGCTTAAAGATAATGTTTTAATTCGTAAACTTGTAGGTATTGAAACAAGTGGAAGTTTAAATGTACTTCTTTGTGATAAAACTGGAACACTTACATTGGGAAAATTAAATGTAAAATATATTATGACTAAAGAGGGTAAGTGTTTTCAAAATAAAAATGAATTAAAATGTTATGGAAAGTATTATGATATTTTAACAAAATCTTTATATTTAAATAGTGAAAGTGTTTTTGATAATGATAAAATTATAGGTGGAAATACGACTGATAGGGCAATCAAAAATTTTACTGGAAACCTACCAATAATTGATGAAATAATAAATAAGAAATTGTTTTCCTCAGAGGATAAATATAGTATGGTTCAAACTAAAGATTATTATTTTTATAAAGGTGCTAGTGAAGTTTTACTTGATAAATGCCAAAAATATTTGAGTTTATCAGGTAACGAAGAAAAATTTATTTCAAAAAGTTTTATTCAAAGTATGGTTAAAAATTATACTTCCAAAGGATATCGTGTTTTGGTTAATGCATATGGCCACAATAAGGATGACTTAGTTTTTATTAACCTTATTGTTATCTCGGACACTTTAAGACCTGAGGCAAAACCAAGTTTAGATTTAATAAAAAATGCTGGCATAAAGGTTATTATGATTACTGGAGATGCTAAAGAAACAGCCGTAAGTATTGGTAAAGAATTAGGTCTTTATAATGAAAAATCAGTTGCTTTAACTCATAATGAACTTTCAGTACTTACTGATGAACAAATAATTAATTTATATCCTAATTTATGTATTATTGCTAGGGCTTTACCACAAGATAAAAGTAGACTTGTAAGTGTGCTTCAGTCTTATAAGCAAGTTGTTGGTATGACTGGTGATGGAGTAAATGATGCCCTTGCTCTTAAAAAAAGTGATGTTGGATTTGCTTTAGGTAGTGGTTCTGAAGTTGCTAAAGATGCCAGCGATATAGTAATTTTAGATGATAATATTTCTTCGATTTGTAAGGCTATTTTATATGGAAGAACAATATTTAAAAGTAT
>OJAW01000790.1_pt1 | contig 20488 bp, 12 predicted proteins | sample 1589151 | NCBI WGS metagenome assembly OJAW01 (sample SAMN03283290) | human gut metagenome | biome: human-associated habitat; material: feces | host: Homo sapiens | place: Peru | collected 2012
TTCCGTTCTTTCGGCTGAGTATCCCTGCCATATCGAAGGTATCTCCTTTAAGTACGGAATGTATGTAAGCGGATTCATGTTGTCTTTGAAATTATCTTTCCAGGTGTCTACGTCTATCCATGCCGTTTCATCGTCATCATCTCTCCATACATCCGCCAGCGTCTGCGCCAGTGCGTTCACTGCATTTTGTATTGTCAGGATCACCAGCAGCTTTGCCATGCTCTTTGCGACTTCCTTCTTTCCTCCCGGCGTGTTCATCAGCGTGTCGTAGACCATGTTGTAGGTTTTTATAGGCTCCGACATAAAGGATGTTGCCATTTTTGTCGCATTGTCCTTCTGGATCATTACACTTGACCTGTGCAGGATGGAATCGACAACCTGTGTTCTGTCGATGATTTCAGAGAATCTCTTTCCTGCTGCCTGATAGAATTCTTCCGATCCCGGTTTTAAGTCCGTTTTATCCTTCGTTTCATACAATACCGCATTCCAGATTTTCCCCCATGTGAAGTCATCGGCCATTCCTGCCGGTGCCATTGCTTTGTCTTTCAACGATTCCTTCCCAAGAATAACATCCTTCATCTGCCGGCCGGTGTCCATTTCGAAATATCCCCAGTCTTTCCACTGTGCTATCGGTGCGTACTTCTTCATCTGGTCTCCGTCCGCTTTTTTTGCCATTCCTTTCATCAGGTACTTTGCATCGATCACGGTTGCTGCTCTTACAATCGCCGTCGGCTGCTGCAGTACAACTCTTAAGTTCGCTCCGATTGCCGCAGACTTCATGTTCGATGTCAGGCTTGACCATATCTGTTTTGCCGTTTCTTTCTCGGCTACTCCGTTTATTCTCCGCACCAAGGTGTCCAGATATGCCCTTCCATTTTGCCCCATTGTCCTTGTTATGGTCTGTTTTACAGATTTTTTGTACTTCGTTATCGTAGGATCTCCTCTGTAGTTGTACCACTTCTGCAGGTCTGTTAGCGGCACCACAAATGCATTGTAGCTTGCCATCTGGTCGGACTGCCTTGCATATACATCAAAAATATCCTGTAATATGATCGGGTTTCCTGCATGTGGCACGGTCGCTTTTGTACTTCCCATGTTTTTCAAGGTCTGTACACTTCCCTGCTGGTCTCCGCTTGCCGAATTCGTAAAACTGTTATCTGAAACGATCGGGAAATAGTTTCTTGCCATGAATTTCCTGTATCCGTACAACTGCATGGATACTTCGTTTCCCCAGGCGGATGTTGTTGAAGTAAAGAAATCCGCGATTCCATCAGCAATCCTTTTCTGCTCCGGCGTCAGTGTGTCTATGATGTTCAGCAGGTCTTTTTCGGTTACCCGTATCGGTTCGTAGTATCTTGTGACTTCTTTTTTAAGCTTCCCTGCTTTTGTTATGGTTTTTTCTGGCCTTATTCCTCCTTCCAGAATGTGTTTCTTTGCCTGGTCTCTCTGTAGCAATCTGTACAGGCTCATGACTTGTGCTGTTGTGAGTTTTAACTCTTTCCTTCCCTCGGTTTCGAATTCGTGCAGCTTCGCCTTGTCTCCCGACCACTCTGATATATCTGTTTCTCCCATCAGATTTTTGATGTAGTCGTGCGCAATTTTGATATTTCTCGTTTTTTTGTCCAGTCCGCTTCTCAATGCCCCGTATATATCCATTCCTGCTTTTCCCAGTGAATTGAAATACGTCCTTGAATCCAACATATCCAGCTTCATGAAGTTTCTTGCTGTATTTACGGTTCTGTATACACTTTCCTTTGCACTTTCTTTTTTCTCGTTTTCTTCCAGGAACTTCTCTCCCAGATCTGACACTCTCTTGTAGTTCTCTGTTGCAAGTAATGTGTTCGTGCTTTCGATGGATTTTTTCACAGCTGTTATCAGCCGGTTCAGTTCCTTCATGTCCTGCACGGTCATATCTGCAAGCATTACCTCTTTATTCTTTTCCGTCAGATCGTTCAGCATGTTTACCAGATCCGGATCCAGGTCTATGAATTGTCCCGTGTATTCTGACTTGTCCTGCGCTTTGATGATATTCTCATACGCTCTTGAGAGAGCCTGCCATTTAAGTGTTCTCTGCGTAGGATTTCCGTACACGTTTACGTCCCTGCTGCTTAAATTGATAGAATTTAAGAACTCCGCCACCGGTCCTCTTAAGCTCTCCGGAACGCTGTTGGTGTTCGTTGGATTCAAAAGCCATCTACTCAATCTGTTCGCTGTCTGTTCGATGTTTTTCGAATAGGCTTTCTTTTCAAAGTTCTCCTTTCTTCTCTGCGCAAAATTCCCTCTGTACTCTTCCCTGTACTTTTTGTAATCATCCCGCATTTTCTCCCTGTATTTCTTGTATTTCAACCGCTCTTTTTCTATCACATTCTTTCTGATCGAATCAATAGAGCCTTTTCCTGCTGCAATATCAAAATACGACTGATAGATTTCATGCGCCAGATCCGCTGCCGCTTCGTCGAGATCCATTCCAAATGCATTTTCATACTTCGGCTTTATGCTTTCCATTACTTCCGCTATGTGCATGAGCTGATCTGCAGGGTTGGTGTATATGGTTTCGTCAAACAGCTCCGGGTATCTTTCCGCCAGTGACTGGTAGTAGGAATCAATGCTCTGTCCTTCTTTTCCCAACTTTAACGTTCCGAAATTTCTCTTTCGAAATTCTGCGTATCCTCCTTCTCGGTCAAAATCTCCTCTCATCTCTTCCGGTACTTCCAGTTTGATCTGCCTTACCTCTTTTGCCAGATCTTTATACTGCTCTGCGTATCTCTCGTTTACATTTACCTTTGCGTGTTCCAGGATTCCCTTTGCCATATCCGCCGTGGCTATTGCCACCTGCTCTGCGTCTATGTTTTTGGATCCCGATATATACTTCCATATGCCGGTCATATTTCTTGTAAATGTATCCAGATTATAATTTGAGTTATAGTCTTTCAGAATTTTCTTTCCGACCTTCTTTATTGCCTCCTGATCTGGTTCTATTCCCTTTGTGGCCTTTATCATTCCTCCCAATATGCTGTTCAATTCTCTCAGGTCCTTGTTTTCTTCTTTCAGTGTATCGTAGTCTACCTCTGATGCATCTTCCATCTGATATCTGATGTCTTTTTTGTTGACTTTTTCCCCGGAATTGTTTATATTCATGGTGAGGGGTAATCCTTTTTCGTTTCGGACGTCCGCCTGGGGCATATTTTGTATCAGGCTACTGGCATCCCCTCTTTTTTTATACGCGCTTTGAATCCAAATCGTCTTTGCTTTTGCATCCGGAACCACTTCTATAACATTCCAAATATCTCCCGCTTCATTTTTCAGAAATAGAACCGTTTTTGCCGGTGTGTGGTCTGAGTTTTTGTATTTTTTTGAACCTATTCCTTCTCTTATCTCATCAAACCCCAATATCACAGCATTTGTCTTTCCGATATCGCTGTTGTTTTTCATGGTTTTGTCTGCCTCTCCGTTTTTCCCATGACGTTCTATCAGATGTGCCATATCGTCCGCAGACCATTTCTTTTTCCATCCCTTTGTATCTATTCCTATTACACTTTTAATTGCGCTTGCCTCGGAATCTGTTACCGTTCCGACGTCTATCTTTTTCCAATTCGGGATAGTTCCCTTCTTATTGATTATATCTTCGATTTCGTCGGCAAATTCCGTTATCTTTTTGTCCTCTTTCAGCGAGAATTTCACATCATTTAAGCTATTGATAATGTTCTTTCTCTGGTTTTCGTCTCCCTTCTTATACTCGAGAATCGGCGCTGTTTCCGAAGCCTTTTCTATTCTTTTTCTTGTCTCTTCTGATGTGTTGTCTGGCAGTATCCAGTACGCCACCTCGTCGTATCCGACTACCCTTTGAGGCTTTGCCTCAAACATATTTACAGGCATCTTCTTTATCTCTTTAATCACGTCCGAAATCTCTTTTGCCTGTGCATCCGTGACCTTATGTCCATATTTTGTCAGTATCTTTTTCACGTTTGCTTCTGTTGGTTTTTTTGCCGCATCAAGAATCAGCTCTCCTACATGATCCATTTTGTTCATGTGTTCAAACAGATCATTCTCATCGCCCACAATCTCTGCCATTACGCCATGCAGTTTTCCTTCCAGCTTTTCAACTTTTTCGTTGTATTCTTCCGTATCAATCGTCTGCAATCTTCCTTCGTTTTTCTTGATATCGGCAATACTCTTGAATTCGTCTGTTGCTGCCGCTCTTACGGTTTTTATTCCCTGGAAACCAGCCGTATTCTTTTCGCTGTCATTTTGTGCAAGCATCGCCCTTACAATGTTCTCTGCATTGTATGGAAGATGAGTAGATTCAAAGCTCCTTCTGTTTCCTGATGGCGTAAACGGATCTTTCCCGTTCCACAGTCCAGACTTTTCCTCAATCCCATCAAAAATATCTCTTATCCATTTTTCATAGTCTGATTCATTGATTCTGTCGTCTATTTTCTTTTTTGTTTCTTTCCAATCTTCCTCCCTTTTTACCTCCACGCCGCCGTTCTCTTTGAATTTTTTTGCTTTTCTCACGCTATTTGCAATTTCAAGCCCGGTCGTTGCGTCTACTACAGATTTTGCAGTTTCTTCATCTATCCCCTGTTCTGTGTAGTATTCCAGCAACGCTTTTCTTATCTGCTCTCCGTGCTTCTGTACTATTTCTCGCCCTTTTCCTTTCGCTATATCATCAATTTCATCCCCAAAAACATCTATCAGTTTTTGTGATATTTCCTTATCTACCTCCTTCATCTCCGTCCGTGTCTCTTTGTATTCCACGCCTACATTCTCGCCTTTATCCGTCAAATATGCCGCTTTCATGCTGTCATCATTTAGTGCCCTCTGAACAGCCCCCTCGTATCCCCCGTAACTATCCAGATTGTATTCCAGTCCATTTGCAAAAGATCTCACCCTTCCCTCAAATTCTCGGTTCATCTCATCTGCGATTCTGTTCAACTTCTCCTGGGCATTTCTGGCCGCTTTGTAATTCACTTCATATTCAATTCTCGGGAATGTTGGTGTCCACGCATCCGCAGAGTATACCTTGTTCTTTTTGTTTGCCGGATCAATGGTATCTTTCTTGAATACAGCTGTAATATCTCCGAAGTTGCTGTGTCCGATATCTGTTTTTGTTACCGCAATGGAAATCATCGGGAACCCTTCCAGTTTCAACTGTTTGTTCAGCTTGTCTTCTGTGATATTGTGCACGGCAATTAAATCTTTTGTCTCTTCCACGTCTTCCTTTAGACTAAAGGATTTCTTGATTTCGCCACCAGTCACAGAATTCGCCGGTGTTTTCTGCCCTGCCCGCCTTGCATCCTGCATGGCTTCCAGCCAGATCTTCTCCGCTTTCTGTGCCGCTTCCAGGCTCTCATTGAGCATCTGGGCCTCTTTGCTCTTTGGTTCGTATCCTGTGAGCATTTCTTTCAGGTTCGAAATGAATTCCTTGAAGAAGTCCAGAATCTTTTCTCCGATTGATTTGTTTTCTTTTACCAGCTGCTGCACCGCTGATTCGTCCGTCAGGAAAAGTTCGCTTGCATTGGCCACAATCTCATCCATGGCCTCTTCTCTGGAAATCTGGCGACCTGCATTCTCGTAATTTGACATGTGTCTTTCAACCAAACCGTCCAATGGCATGTTTTCTTTTTGCATCAGATAGTTGATGACCTCTTTCTTGTACTCATCATAAATTGGTGAATACTGCTGCAGGTAGTGCGTCAGTTCGTGGTTTGCCACTACGCTTATCGGGCTTGTGGCATCCGCTGCAATATGGATCGTTCCGTTATTGTCGTAGTAGCCGTTCGCATACCGTCCGTTTCCTGCTGAAATTGTCTCGTCTACCACCACGTTTGCCCCGGACATCTTTGCATATGCCTTTAATATTGTCTGATTTTCCTTTGTCAGGCTTCTGAAAGCGTCGTTTTCTAGTACCTGCGATCCTGCTGTTTTGGTCTCACGCGCCGCTTTTAAGTTTTCATACCTTTGTTCGAAGTTAAGATCTGTTTCTCCAGCTGTATACGCCGCTGCTTTTTGTCTTTCTGTAAGCATGTTTCCGTATACGTTGTTCACTTTCCTCATCGGGATACCTACAGTCGCTGCGTCGTAATATGCATTGAATCCTTTTTTGTACGCTATCAGGCTTTCTCCGTTGTACTCCATCACGAAATTTCTTGCTCCGGCATTTTTGTATCCTTCCGCCGTCTGGTAGAGTGCCTGCGTGACAGCATTGTCAAAGTTTAAGTTGCTTACCGGCTGTACGATTGTTGCATCCCCTGTGTTTACCCTTGCGTAAATCTTCCCGTTTTCTACCCGGTCTATTCCTTCGATATCTCCCTGTAGGCCTTTGTAATTTACCCCCTCTACGCTTCGCTGTGTGCCCGTTTCCGGCTCTTTTTCTCTTTGGCGTACATTTTCCTGCACTGTCGTTTTTTCTTCCGTCTGTGCGTCAATCTGTGGTTCATGCAAATCTTCCGCAGTTAATTCTACCGGTGCATTTTCGCCCCCGGCCTGTGCATTTTCAGCTTCGGCCTGTGCATTTTCAGCTTCGGCCTGTGCATTTTCAGCTTCGTCCTGTGTGATTTCCGGTGATGGCGTGTATTTACCATCCGAATCCTGCAGGATCTGGTTGAACAGCTCTGCTCTCTGTCTGTCAGAAAGTTTCCCTTTCCCTTCGTAGTATTCTGCCAGATCTGCGGAATTTGTTCCGGTCATAGCCTTTCCGTCTCTGATGAGCTGCGCATCACTGAAATCTTCGTAGCTGTTTAATTCTCTTCCCAGGTATCCGCCCTCGATATAACCGCTTCCGTATGCTCCTGCTGCCATGATTCCGCCAGACAGGGCTCCTCCTGCAAATGAAAGTGCCATGTCCTTGATCCTGTCCTTCATTGCCAGATCTTCCGCCTGTCTTCTTGAAATATGCTCTCCCGTCATCGCATTTGGTGTCATGTACCGTTCAACAGCTTGATTAAAGTCAGAGTTTTCCTGCATGATCGCATCGTTTGCCACGTTGTTTACGATATCTGAGACAACTTCTTCCAAACCTTCCGGGATTGCCCCTTCTGCAATGATCTTGTGCACTGCTCTCTTTACGGAGTTCACGCCCTGGCTTGATAACTTGGACAGGTTGTCGATTCCCAGCCTCTCCGTTACCATTTCCGCTGCTCCTGCAATCAGCCCCAGCTGCATGGCCTGATCGTTGGTTCCTCCATTCTCGATCACTTCTTTTACCGTCTGGGACATTGCTCCTGCTCCCATGATTGGAAGTGATGCATTGTTTGCGATCGTTGCCGTGATCTGTGCCGCCCTCTCTGCCGATGCCCCGGCAATAGTTGCAGCCTCTCCTGCAAATCCTCCCACTAACGCTCCTGCTGCTGCCTGTGTCCCAAAATCTGCCATAGACATTCCGGTCTGGTACAGGAATCTCTTTAAGGCTTTCACATCTTCGCTCCCCTGGAAGTTTTCCATCACAGTGTTTCTGATGGTGCTTTGAGCATTTATCGGTCTGAATGGTTTTGAATTTATATCTACCGGCGCATTGTTTCCCGTCAGGACATTCTCTGCATTCTGGCGCATAGTCTCCAAGGCTCCGAGACCCGTTGCGAATCCTGCTGCCACCGATGATTCCGATGATAGTGTCGGGTGCTCCGTTGCGTACTGTTTCATTTTCTCTGTGTAAGCTTCGTTCTGCCTCTTTGTGATATCCCTCTTTATGGTATTTAAGTATTCTTTTGCTTTCTGTACTCCTTCTGTGGCCAGATAGTAATCAAATACATCCTTCTCTGTATCTGTCATGTCCTGGTACTGTTCGTACTCTGTCTGGCTTTTGAAAATATCAGGGTATGATTTGTCCTCGTTCTGGTATCCTGCCAGCATGTCTGCATTGTATACTGTCTTTTTTTGTGCGATCTGACTTCCTTTTTTTGCCGCTGTTTCAAATCCCTTTTCATCTAGAACCTTTTCCAGCTCTTTCCGCTTTTCTCCCATCTTCTTGTCGTATTTGTCGCGGTCGATTTGTCCCTGGGCATTTTCCAGCATCTGATAAGCATCTGTCTGTGATACTTTCTTTCCGGTCGCATTCGAAAAGCTTTTGGAGAGGTCTGAAAGTGTCTTTGAATCCCCGGTGATCTGTTCCGTCATGATGGTTCTTTTTAATTTTTCAAGTGCCTGTCTTCTGGTGCTTGCATCCATCTGGGAATCATCTGTCAGAAGCCTTTTGTAATACTGTGTATCTTTTTCAAGTGCATCCTTTTCGGCAGTGCTTTTTTTCATTCGATCCAAAGCTACGGCTCTTTCCAGTCTCTCTGAACCGATCCTGTCTCCCTTGACACCCATTGACCTTTGTACTCTTTCATCCAGCGCCTGTCCTACACTTCCTATCCTCTTTACTTCTTCCGCATTATCTGTTCCTACGATCCTCTTGTATTTATTCAGCGCTTCCTGTCTTATTCTTCTTTCTTCTGCTGACTTCCTCAGAGCATCCAGCCTGCTTGTGTTGCTTCCTATGGGTTTTCCTTTGATGGTTTCCAGCTTTCTTCTTGCCACTTTCATCGGATCTTCATCTTCCGAATATGAAGTACGGGAAGAGTATTCTTCCTCTTCCTCTTCCCGTTTTCTCCTTATATCCATCAGTTTTTCCCTTGCTTTTATCTGTGCCTGCGATGCCATGTGCTACCTCCTTTTATTTTTTGGTCTTTGCGTACCCCGGTGTGTATCCCCCTATGATTTCGTTGTACAGTCTTGTGTACATTGAATCTGTTACCTGTCCGTTGTCGTGCAGCTTATTCACATAACTCAGCTGGGCTGATGTTCCTGTTCCTTTCTTTTTTGCCCCCGAAATTGCCTCGTTGTATGTCACCGGATCCTTTTTCTTTTTTGATGAGCTGCCGGAAGATCCGCTTCCGGATGCCGCAAGCTTCTTCAATGCCAACTGATACTCTCTGTCTGCCTGCGCCACCTCAAAATCATAATTCCGATCCGTATTGTACTGGCTGAGATCTGACTGGTACTTGTCCCAATCCTCCCCGTACAGTTGCTGATACAGTGCCCTTGCCGCTTCCAGGTCGTTGTAATAATCGCTTACCGTATCCCGGTACTGCCCGTATTCGTTGTCGTACTGGGTATTTACCTTGTCTGTTAGGTAATTTCTGTCTGTGTACCAGTCATTTACCGTGTCGCGGTATCTTCCGTAGTCCGTGTCATCCGCCGTCCGAAGTGCTGACATTTTGTTGTTTAGATTGTTCATTTCGCTGTTGTACTGCTGTAAGGCCATGTTGTAGTAGTCCGTTGCCCGATCTGCCCACTGCTGCATGTAGTCGTCATACGCCTGCTGCCCCGCTGTTGTCGCGTAGGAAGAGCCATACCCTCCCGTCATGGCTGCTGCACTTCCCATGGTATCCCTCATGGCTTTGTTTCCTTTTACCCTGTATTGGTCTGCCATGGACTGGTAAAGCTGGTCTTTGTTCGGATCCCAGTTAAAGTCCCCTTTGCCTAAGATCTGCCCCAGAATATCATCTATCTGCGTTTTGTATGCGCTCTGATAATCTCCCGGTTTCTTTGTTTCAAAATCTTCTAACTGCTTCCTTAAATCTCCCAGCGTTTGGGATTCCTGGTATGCATTCGGCTTGTTGTTCTGTGCCGTCTGATATTTCTCATAAGCTTCATTCGCTCGGTCTGACGGCGCGTATGCCGGCCTCCCGCCTGATGATGAAGAAGAATATGATACGCTGCTTGATGATGTACTTGTCGCCCCGCCACCCCCTGGAATTGTCAGTGTTGCCCCTGCGCTTATTTTGTTCGGGTTGCTGATTCCGTTGGCAGAGGCAATATCTCCCACCGATACGCCATACTGCTTCGCAATTCCTGAAAGTGTATCTCCTTTCTTGATTTGATATGTTGCCACGTTATCCCTCCTGCTCTATTATTTCAGAATCCCTGTATCTTATAACTCCGTATACGGTCAGGTCTCCGAATACTGTCGTTGGCTTTTCTATTGATACCTCGTTTGTATTGCTCATTCCTATGTGCAGTGTATCTCCCGCCGCATTGACTGCTACATTCCCATTTGCATAATCCTGAATTATCATCTTGTCTCCGTACCTTGTTGCCAGCCCCGACCCGGAACCTACAAATATGCCCCCTCTGAAATCTCCGTATCCTTTCGTGTATGCGTTTTCCCCGTACCAGGCATCTATTTTCCCATCGTCCTTCGAAAAGGCAAATCCGTCCGTGTCCATACTTGCTTCAATGTCATCGAAATGTACCGTAATATTCCCCGGGGCAATTCCTGTTGCCAGTGTGTGCCCTCCATCTTTGTAATTCAGCCCCAGAATGTCAAATAGCTTTGTGTTTGTGTTGATGTTCAGACGGAAGTTTTCTCCCGCTGTCAGTTCTCCATCCAGATTTATTTTCTGTGCCTGTATTAAGACCCGTTCTGCCGACTGGTTTATAGCGGATATGATCCCGTCCTTTGACACCTTGGATGCTATTCCTTCCGCAGTCACTTCCAGAGCTGCGCTCAGCTTTCCTTCTGCTGCTGATGCCCGTTCCGCTTCCATCCTTATCTTTTCTTCTGTTTGCTCGATGAGTGCTCTGTATTCCGTTCCGTCCTTTCCCAGCTTCTTTACTTCTGATTTCAGTCCGTTGTAGGATGCAAGCGCTGCTTTGTCAAAATTCTCTTCCGGATCCAGATTGTACATTGCAAACCTTATGTTTCTGTCAATCAGCTGTAGCTGCTGCATTATCATGCTTATCTTTTTTTCGTTCAGCAAGTCATCTGATTTTATATCCGGTATGTCAATGCCTCCCCATGTTGACACATACATCACTTCCCATCTCAAATTGCTTGTCTATGCCGTAGATCCAACTTTTTCCTCTCCCTGATAGCTTTATCCTCAGTCTGTCGCACCTGCGCGGCATAACCGGGATGTCATAGGCTCTGTGTTTTCTCGCTGTGATCGTTGCTACCCTGGTCCAGGTTTTTTCATTGTCGTATTGTACCCAGGCTTCCAGTGTTGCCCTCTCTTCCAGTGTTGCTCTAATGTTGATCTTGCATAGGTATTTTCTGTTGTACGCCATCATGATCTCTCCTGAGGTCGCTTCCCACTGGATGTTCTCATCGTCTTCTCCTGTGATGGTTTTTAAATACCCTTCTGCATCTATGTAGTACAGGTTGTTTCCCAGTGTTGCCATGAAGAGCGCCTGCGTCTCATCTTCCTTTGTCCACATTCCCTTACTTTCATCGTAGCAGAACAGATAATATTTTTCTCCCTGTTTCATGGAACAGTAGTATTTGTTTCCCAGATACCCTGCCACAGCATCTTTGTACTGTACTGTTCCCATGTCCGAGGCTATGGATGTTGCTGACGTTCCCTGGTACGCTACAATTCCGGTTCTCGCTTTGTAATATAGTGTCTCGTTTACAATCACCGGTGAAAGCTCTGATCCTTTCTCTATTCCTCTTCCCTTGGATCCCTGCACCTGATAGTTGGCCGGTTTGTTTCCCATGACCGTGTGAATTGTGTCTTCCTTGAAAAACAGAACGTATCCCATGTAGGTTGCCGCTCCTGTGAAGTCCCCGTCTGAGCCAATCGTTACCGCGTAGGAATCCGTTGACAGGTTTTCAAAAGCGTTCCAGTTTGTCGGGTCTCCGATCTTGCACGCATACAATTCGTGTTTCTTCGAAGAGCATCCCCATAACCGGTTTTCTGATTCTGCGAAAAATTCCATGTCCGGCACTTTTCTTTCCAGGGTGATCGTCATCTGCTCTTCTATCGTCTTTTCTACGGATCCAACCACCAGCACAGAATCATCTGCCACTTCCCAGAGCACTTTCGTTGCATTCAGATCTTCCTGTGAGATTCCGGATATGGATACACCGTCGTACTGTTTAAACCCTTTTCCTATTCCTGTTGCTGTGATCCTCACATACGATGTGTAGTCCGTTGTTGTTTGCTGGGAATCCGAGATATTGGCCTTTTCAATCTTTACCGTCCCTGTAAATTCCGTTTTGTTTTCCAGGTTTGTAACAGTGCCATCGAACGTGTTATACATGATCTTGTCCGGCCATACCAGGATATAGGCTCCCATGGATGCGAACTGCTTTTTGCTGTCCGTCACCTGTGCGATCAGTTCGTCTCCGTAGTAAAGATTTGTCCCATCTGCATATACGATTTTGTTCTTCGCAAATAGTCCGTTTGGTTTATTTAGTTTTTTTATTGTTCCGCGCGGTTGGCGCTGCGTCAGTACCGGATATTCATCCAGCGTCAGGTTTCTCATGTCATAAAACTGGTTGTCGTCAATTACCAGGTTGTGGTTATATCCCCTGAAATCAGATACCGACTGCACCGTCCTTGAAGATGCCGTAAGGCTTGGCAGTGTCTCCATATATCCTCCTTAATGCAAAAATACCGGTGGGCGCTTTGTCTGCTTTGGCATGTGTTCCCTCCGGTATTTTGCCGCAAAGCTACTGTATGATGCATTGTACATGCTCATGTTATTGTTGTAGGAATCCAGCTCCTTGTTCCAATAGTCGATTTTTGCTGCAAGATAGTAAATATAGATCTCCGAATAAGGATCCGGTATCATCAACTCTTTTTCTTCGTCGTCTTCGTATGAATATTTCACCGGTGGAAAGTCGTTTCCTTCCGCCCGGTTAAATACGCTCTCGATGGCATAGTTTTCCAGTTCCGACAGCCACTCTGACATGTTTTCTTCGCTGTATACGTTTGCTTTCAGTTGATTTGTCTTTTCTATTGCATCCTTAACTTTCATCGTATTCCTTCTTTTCGCTTTCCTCTATTTTTTTCTCTGCCGAAATATTGCCTGTCTTTGCATTGCGCTTATAAGTTACTGATATCCCTGCCTTATCTTCCGCCTCCACAATCGTGGTTCCTCGGTAAGTTCGCAGGGACTTGTAGGCCGCAATCTCAGCGGCAGTGAGAGGGGTTTCGATGGGGGTTGCAAGAGCATAAATCACTTCACCGGGATGTTTTTTGCAGGATTCGTTAAGAATTTCTGCATAATCACCCTTTAAAATATATAAAAATCGCTCAGTATCGTTAAACTTCCATTTTTCCGATGTAAATGTACTTTTAACTAAAGTTTCTTGGCCTAAATCGCTTGCATATTTGCACATCGGAAGCATTCTCAAAGACATATTGCAAAAATTTTCATACTGTGAAAAATACACATTTGCGCCATCAACGTCAACAGTGTATACCCTCTTCACATACACTCCCCGTCCGAGATCTACCTCATCGCAGATCCACTGCCGCCCCTGCTCATCTGTGTAGTTTCCGCCACTGTCTACTGGAATGCCAGGCAGATTTGCGGATATCGTGAAGATCTGTGGAATACGATATGGTTCATAGTCTGTAGGTTCGTGTGATCTTTCAATTTGTAATTTTGTAATTTTATTAGTTTGATCCAAATAACCATAAACACCAATTTTTGCAATTTTATTTCTTACCTCGTTCGTAAGAGTTATCGTTTCTCCAAGATCAATCTGCGAGCCATCTTCTTGGATAAGTGATACTTTCCCGATGTTTGTTCCTGCATTTCCGCTTCCTATTGGTTTATATGAAAACGAGTATGTATCGTTTGGCAATGCTTTTACTTTATCTGCTAAATCCTGTGGTGCAAACGCAAAACCAGTAGGGCTATGTCCAACTAAAACCTCAAAATCTTCACCGTGCCACAGGTTCTTTCCCTGTATTATTACCAGAGTATCCGCACTCACAATCTCCTGCGGGTAATCGGGTGATGGAGACGGCTTGCCGCCTGTGTATGGCTCAAATGGCAAGGCGGCAGAACCCTTACTCAGCATAGGGTATACCTTGTAATTATTGATCGGATCGGCAGCTGTTGATTGTATAACGATAGAAATTCCTTTTTCCGTCCCCAAAACATCGAACGCTCTGTTGCTTCTATAGCTTTTTGTGTCGTCTGCATTTGTGATGTTTATCTGCACGGCAGCACACCCCGTTGAATACTTTCCGCCGCTGATATAATACGTTCCAGGTTCAAGATCAAGCGCAAACACTCTTGTGTATTGTTCGTATGCTTGTTTCGGTGTTCCGTTTATCAAAAATCCACCATCATCCAACCGCTTGATTGTCGCTCCGGCGTCTTGTCTTAATTCAAGTGCATCCAAATCCAGCAGCTGCGCCCCTGTCGTTGTCACCTGCTCGCTCCTGCCGTAGATGTGTAAATCCTTGAACGGTTTTCCCGTGGCATTGTCCAGAACGGCAGGATTTCCAGTGACGGTGACATCTTCCGTTTTCTCTGCTGCCCCCATTTGATACTCTCTTCCGGGATCCGTGCCAATAAATCCCATGTTTCCCGAAATGATATCTTGCCCTACCACTTCAAGCACTGTGCTTCAACCCCCTTCTCGGATGTCTCGTCCGGGATAATTGTGATAACTTTGCTTGGTTCAAGTTTTGATTCAATCACCTGTGCAGTGTTTCCCGGTATTAACACGCATAAATCTTTGTCTTCTGTATCCTTCATAGCCACGTAGATATCTCCCTCTGTCAGATTTTTTACGAGGAACCTTGTTCCTTCTACTGGAAACTCCATTTTTATCTTTGTTCCTGCCGTTGTCGGTTTTCTTGTAAAAATCATGTTTTCTCCTTTCCGGACCGTATTGGTAAAACGTCTCTTTCTTGTAAGTTTCTTTTTATTAACTTTCTGCTGTCTTGTGCCTCCACATGCAATAATGTGGTTTTTCCCTTCCCCAAATTCCGAATTTTAAATAATCGTCCGTGAATATCCCCGCCAGTGAAACCGGGATCCATAACAGCGTATACTGCGGGCATATCTGTCCCAGGACGTTCCCCGGCATCTCGCTGTAGTCCCACACATTCCATCCCAGCGCCAGATTGACAATGCAGCCGGTTGCAAATTCCAATGATGTGATAATCCCAGTCCCAATTAATGCCTGCTGCCAGAGTGGCATGCACCATGGTATCAGCTCATTGATCAAACCGATCAGCACAAAGCACAGGCCTCCCAGAAAGAACATCGTCCAGTGCGTTCTCCCTCTCCAAATCATTTCCAATGCTATGTATATTGCTCCGCCTATCCACGACAATATCAGCTCTTCTGCATACCATCTCATTTCGTTCTCTCCCTTATTTTGCGCTTGCCGCAATCTTGGTCAGATAATCTTTCAATACTTCTGACTGATGCTCTGCAGGCACATCTGCGCCGTAATAAATCTCCTGTAAGACATCTTTATCCGCTGCGGCCTGGATCCACATGTTGATACTGTTACAATATGTTCGATGATACCCGATCCAAAACATGGTCTGCTGCACGATAAGACCAATCTCTTCCGGTGTGTAATACCGGCACGGTTTGCCATCCTCATGGTATGCAATCTGCTGCTCACCGGCAGTAACCGCGGCTTGGCTCCCAATCAGGTTAATCTGGTCATTGGCGTTCAGGGAAAAATGCTCAACGCCGCCCGGAAGCTGCACATCAATACCTTTCGCAATAGTCTGCTCACAGGCAGCACTCACTTCCTGCTTTTTGGCCGTTTTAAGTTCATCAAGGGTGGGTTCATAGACCGGATCCGGATCCGGCTCCGCTGGTGGCACGTACACACTGCCGTCATTTGACAAGATGTAGCCATTTTCGATCGTTTGGTAAATAGTATCGTATCCCGTTCCGTCAAAAAGCAGCTCTCCGCTTTTTCTTAATAGTTTAAATCCAATTAAGTCTGTAGCATCCGGCATATCCTCATCAAATGTAATTCCCACCCTGTTTGCACCGTCTTGATAGCATGTTGCTGTCATTATTTTCTGGTTTTTTAATAAAATGTTCATATATGTCTCCTTACTGTAAATTAGCGGATCGCACGTATAACACATCAAGGGTCGGAGCGCACGAAGCAGCCGTGGAGGATGTATTTCTCACTTTGACTGTCAATTTCCCGCTGCCCGGATTATATCTTGCCGCCTGAAATACTATTGCTCCATCAGTGCCTCCGAACCCAGTCACCCCAACGCATGTATATCCATCAACCGCATCCGGGGCTTTTGTTAATGTTGCGGATTGGTTTCCATTAACCTGTGTTGTCGGGAATGACGTCCCTGTTATTTTTGTTATCCATTTTTTATTATCAACCGCTTCAATGCCGTTTTTTATGTCTTTGGCATCTGCCAGATATCCTCTCTCTGATATTGCAGCACCCCACTCTTCCGTAGACAGGATTTTGCTTGCATTAATCTTGAGCGCCAGACCTGCAAACAAATCTGCCAGCCCCTTCGTTACTCTTCCCATAAATGTTTTTAATGTGATTCCGGACTTTGGTTCGGTGTACGATTCCGGTGTGGTGTATTCAATCGTTCCCGTCTCCCCGTTCCTTGCATCCAGCAGTGCTTTCTGTGCTTTTCCGAGCCACGCTCCAACCTTATCTCCACTATTAGGCAGCGCATATTGTGATGCTGCGGTGTATTCTGTCACCGCGTCCATTAAGCCGTTCAAGCTCCCCGGATCTCCCTTGTCTCCTTTTACCCCCTGCGGTCCCGGATCTCCTTTGTCTCCTTTTTCGCCTTTTTCTCCCTGCTGCCCTGGATCTCCTTTCAGCCCTGTTCTTTTCAGCTCTTCCACCTCGTCCAGCGCGTTTTCTACTTTTTTCTGCAACTTCTCATAGTCTGACAATTTCCCTGATGTGTCCGGTTCTTGCAGATTCTGTTCTACGTAAAAAGCGCCCGTGAACGAATTCCAGCGTACTTCTCCCTGTTCGTCAAATGCTTTGATCTGTGCCAGCAATGTCCCGCTCGTTCCCACGTCCGATGGCAGGATGCCCCATGTCAGATGCACCTCGTTTTCTGATACAGCCTTTTCCAGATATGCTTCGTTTGGATTGTTGTTTTCATCTCGCAGGATCAGTTTAAATGTAAGTGCTGACAGGTCTGGCGTCCCTTCTTCTCTTTCGATGACAAATACTCTGGATTCTGAATTGCTGTCATTCACCGTCCCTATGTATGCCTCGTCCTTTGGGATATACATCGTCCTTCTCTTGATCTTGACCATGTTTCTCCTTTCTGAAAAAGGCGGTACTTTCGCACCGCCTCCCTCTTTTATACCTCGTTATTAATATGTGCCAGCTGATATCTTCTGGCTGCTCTCTGCTGCTCTTCTGCATCTTTGATCGCCTGGACGAATTTTCGTTCCAGCATCACCGGTTCATCAATGTCTCTTTTGATTACCCGGTTTTCTCCGTTTACCGCCACAAAAATGTCGTCCTTGTAAAATGCCCCGTCATAAAACGGTTTGTAAGGGATCTTCTCGTCCCAGTATCCCGGATCATTCGGTGTCAACTTCTTTGTTTCTTCGACTTTTGTTTCTTCATCTTTTGCTTCTGTCTTTGTCGGCATCTTCACCCCTCCTTAGTTCGCTGCTGCTTTTGAGTACTGGGATGCAGAGCTTTCGATTCTCACCATATACTGCTGTACAAGCAACACGGCTGTCTTTAATGCTTTCCAGCCTACAGTTGATCTCTGGTTCAACGGGTCTGCTGCTCCGGAGCTTCCCAGCGGTTTCACGATGTGCTGCAGGCCGCCTCCCTCTACTTCTGTAGTGCCATATGCGTTCTTCCCGATCACCAGTGTGGAGAATACAGATACCCCGTCTCCGGCCAGATTCCAGATCTTTGCTTCTGTGGATTCCACGAATCTCACATTTGAGAACTTTCCGATCTCTCCCTCATACATCGGCTTTGCGTTTGTGTATTTGAACATCTCTTTGTACTCTTCATCTCTCATGAGATCGAGCGCTACATACGGATGCAGCACCGCAACAAAGCTGTCTCCTACCGGCTTTGCGTTCTGTCCTTTCAGTGTTGTTACTGCTTTCATCACTTCCATGACATTCAGTACATTAGCCGCTGTGATTGCGCTTCTTGCTGCCGCTCCACCTGCATACTGCACATTTGTTCCGGCATTGATAACCTCTCTCGTTACGGTGTCAAGCGTCTTTCCCGCCTGCTCTGCGATTTCCTCCGTTGCCTCTACAACGATCGGATCAATGGAGGTCATCTGGATCACATCAGACAACAGGATATAATCTCCGTACTGGGATACCTCTGCTGTGATATCTGTTACGGACATCTTCTTTCCCTTTGGGGTCACGCCCTCTGTCAGAGGTGTTAATGCTTTCGGGAGTGGATCGAATTTTCTAAATTCAATCTTTTTTCCTCCGTTTTTCGGAATGTTTCTCTTCTGGGCAAACTGGTCATGTACCAGCGCAGGGCCGGTCAGCTTGATGAGCAGCTTGTCATAATATGTTTTCATCTCCGGCGTCAACGTGTCTGTTGTCGTCGCATTGATGTCTGTCGTTGTGTTTTCTCCTGTTGCAAAAAATGTCAGGAGCTTTTCCGGTGTTCCGTCAATCAAAAATAATTTGTTTTTCATGTTTCTCCCTTCTGCGGTCAGAATGAGATCTTTTCTCCTTTTTTGGCCTTGTTTGCCATTTCCAGGATTTCTTCCCCGGTCATTTCTCCAACCGTTTTTCTTTTTGGTTCTGCAGCTGTTGTGCCCAGACCATTTTCTGACGGTCTCATTCCTCTTGCTTTTATGTCGTTTACTGTTTTTTCTACTGCTTTTTTTGCGGTATAATTCATGGCTCCACTCATGATCTCATCCTGGTGGATGACATTAAATGCACTCTCTACATTGACCCCTGCTGCCAGCAGACGCTCAAATTCCGGGTTCGCAAGCTCCTCCCGCAGAGAGAAGTCCGGCGCTTTCTGTTTGAACTGCGCCTCCTGTCGAAGCCAACCCTCGATCTTTTCCCGCTGCATCTGTTCCTGGATGGATTCCTGCTCTCTGGCCTTGTAGGCTTTATTCTCCCGTTCCATCTGCTTCATGTATTTGAGCTGCTCTACAGTCAGACCTCTTTCCATGGCTTCCTCTTCGTAATACGAATCATCATCCATGATGGCTTTCTGCAGGTCTTTTACATCTGACACGCCATATTTTTCTTTCAGCATGTCCAACATGGGATTTAAGGATTCCAGCTGCTGTTTGTTTTGCATGTAGTCTTTGTGCCTTGCATTGATCCCCTGCTGGAATCTTGCGTCGTACTGGGCTTTATACTTGCCCTTGATTAACGCTTCAAAGTCCGCATCGAGATCTTCTTTTTCCTCAGTGGCGACCTGAGTTGTATCACTGCCTGTCTGGTCAGCGGCGGCCTGACCACTATCACTGCCTGTACCTTCTCCATCAAAAAATGTTAATAATTTGTCTTTCATTCTTTTCGCGCCTTTCCGCTTGTCATACATCGTCTTTCCGAAGTGCCATACATCGTCTTTCCGAAGTGTCTTTTCATTTCGGAGGGAGGCGTCGCCTCCCTCCTGGTTAGGGGGTAATTTAAAATGGATTGTATGACATGAGTTTCATGTCAACTTCATTATTTCACACGTTTTTATTTATTTCTCCCTTTTACCTGTGCAATTTTACATTTTGGGGATATTTTTTTTCCAGGAGCCGATACCCTTTCTTTATTGTGTCCCAGACCAATATATTCACAGGATTCACCGGCGCCACAATTTCCACGTAGGCTTCTTTTTCATCGTACCTGGCGCTTGCCCCCTCCAGGCTTTCTAAGAGTGTTCTCATGAGTATGGATTCTGCTGCGCAGACAATGTCGTTCCCCGGATTGTACCCGGCATGTCCGGTCATTGTGATTCGCATATTCGTTCCTTCGTAGTTTGTTTTGATGTGTGTCATGTTTCCTCCTACGATACGCTGGCTCTTGATGCTGCCTTTTCTTTGGCGTTTGCCACTATCCCCTTTGTATCAACAGGATCACCCAGGGAGTTTGTGCTTGTCGATCCCGCTGCCATCTGCCCGGTATTTGGTTCTCCCTGCCCCATGGATGCCGCCACGTTCTGGGCGATCGTTGATCCGTTCTGGGCATCTACGATCGTCGCAAGTTGCATCACCGTCTGCTGTAACTGCTGGATCTGCTGATACATAGTGCCGTTTTGGGATACCCTCTGGATTACAAGGTCTTTGCCGTCAAAATCCATCATCTGCAGCATGGCCAGTGCCTGGTCTGACAGCTCCGGATTAAATACGCCCGCAGAATATAACTCTTTTGCCAGTTCGTTCTGCGCTACCTTGCTGTATGGTGACGCTTTTTGTGCCGATACCTTTATGTCGTATGTCGGTTTTCTTTCTCCAAATTCCACGCCCGCTATTCCTCTTTGGGTTTGGGGCCTCATCATCTGGTTGGAGAATTGTGGCCACGTCGTCTCTCCGTTGTCTCCGATCACCCGAAATGTCCGCGGCTCATTGTAAAACTGTCTGATCCTCTCTATCACCAGGCGTACCAGGCAGGAGTATGTGTTGTATGTCATGCGGATCATATCTCTTGACAGCTTCCCGGATGCTTCCTGCAGGGCGGCAATGGCCGATGCCGCTGTAACAGATGAGGTTGTCCCCTGGGCGTAGCTTGTGTTTCCTGATGTTTCTTTGATTTCGTCTATTTTTCCTGCCAG
>OJAW01000792.1_pt1 | contig 20428 bp, 14 predicted proteins | sample 1589151 | NCBI WGS metagenome assembly OJAW01 (sample SAMN03283290) | human gut metagenome | biome: human-associated habitat; material: feces | host: Homo sapiens | place: Peru | collected 2012
TTTCTGCTTTTGTCACTACATTCTCAAGTGCTTTAATAAGCTTCTTTGATGAATCTCCGTTAAGGCAGGTGTCATCATAAGTATTCATATAATCCTTATATGCTGCCTTTAAATCACTTGCAATGTCCTTAAACACCGCGTCATATTTTTCATTTATTATATATTTTCCAAGTTCTTTTATAACATTTTCTATTATGTGGCAGTTCTCTTCCCTGCATATATCCCCTGCCATTTTAAGTCCAAGTCCATACTCTGCATTATCCTCAAATAAAGAATTCCCCCATGCCGGACCATGTCCTTTTTTATCAAACGTGTATGGTGTCGAAGGATATGAGCCTGCCCATATAGATGAACAGCCCGTCGCATTTGCAATTATCATTTTATCTCCATACAACTGTGTAATAAGCTTGGCATATGGTGTCTCACCACACCCTGCACAGGCCCCTGAATATTCAAGATATGGTTTTACAAACTGTGAACCCTTAACTGTAAATCTGTCAAATTTCTTTTCTATATTTCCATACTCATTCTCTGTTTTTGTATCTCCTTTAATCTGTCCAAATTCAAAGTTTTTCTGTATCCTCACCTTTTCTTCTCTGTCTGATACATTTTTCATTACCAGAACATCATTTTTAATATTTCCCGGACAAACTGTTGTGCATACGCCACAGCCTGTACAGTCAAGTGCAGACACAGTTATTGCAAAATGTAAATCATTCATAGCTTTCATTTCTGTAGTCATCATACTGTCAGGCTTTTCTGTCATGTCCGATTTATTCAATATTGCAGGTCTGATAACTGCATGCGGGCACACATACGCACACCTGTTGCACTGTATACAGCCATCAGGGTTCCATATAGGAATATAGTGTGATACTCCTCTTTTCTCATATTTAGATGTCCCCTGTTCAATAACTCCGTCTGCTTTATCAATGAATGCAGAAACCGGTAAATCATTATATCCATTCAGCTTCTGTTTTGATGTCACAATCTCATTACCATTTTCTTTATCAGCAATGACTTCAACTTTTCTGTATTCCTTAATTCCTCTTTCTATCGCCTCAAAATTTTTTGAAACTATATCTTTTCCACGTCTGCCATAAGATTTTTCAATTTTTTCTTTCATGTATCCTATAGCTTCATCTATATTGATTATTCCTGTAAGTGCAAAAAATACAGCCTGCAAAATCGTATTTATTCTATTCCCAAGTCCAAGCTCATGACTTATTTTATAAGCATTAATAACGTATATTTTTATATTATTTTCCAACACATGCTTCTTTTCCTCACCGGTCATATGTCTGTTAAATTCCATTTCATCCCATGTACAGTTTACTACTAATGTTCCACCCTTTTTAACTGTATTTATTATTTCATATTTGTCTATATAGCTTTCCACATGACACGATACAAAATCTGCTTTTTCCACAAGATACGCTGAATGTATGACATCTGTCCCGAATCTTAAATGTGATGTTGTCATTCCACCCGATTTTTTTGAATCATAGTCAAAGTATGCCTGCACATGAAGATTAGTGTGTTCCCCTATTATTTTTATTGTATTTTTATTAGCACTTACAGTTCCATCAGCACCTATTCCATAGAATTTGCACGAATATGGTTTTTTACCGATCTTGCATATTTCATTTGTGCTGTCTATAGAATTAAGACTTTCCGGAAAATCAAGTGATGTTCCTGTGACATCATCCTTTATGCCTATCGTAAAATTCTGCTTTTCTTTATTGAAAAAAACGGACATCAAATCATTTGGTGTTGTATTCTTTGATGCAAGCCCAAATCTTCCGTTAAGCACTTTTATTTTTAACAGTCTTTCATCTTTACTGCCTCCTTTTTTCAAAGCAGACAATATATCAAGATACAGCGGTTCACCTGCACTTCCAGGCTCCTTTGTCCTGTCAAGGACATTAATAACCTCCACAGTTTCAGGAAGTACAGACAGAAAATGCTCTATACTGAATGGTCTGTATAGTCTTACCTTTATAAGTCCTACCTTGACACCTGTATCTTTTAAATATTCATATGTTTCTGCCGCTGTCTCACACACAGAGCCCATTGCAACAATTACAACTTCAGCATCTTCATCCCCAACATAATCAAACAGATGATAGTTGCTGTTTGTAAGCCTGTTTATCTCATTCATATATTTTTCAACTATATCAGGAAGCTGGTCATAATACCTGTTAGATGCCTCTCTCATCTGAAAATAAACATCTGAATTCTGCGCAGAACCTGCTAACGAAGGTCTTTCCGGATTAAGTGAATGTCTTTTAAAATCCGCAACTGATTTGTTGTTAATCATCATTTTTAAATCATTATAATTCCATGCATAAACATCACTTATTTCATGAGATGTCCTGAACCCATCAAAAAAATGTACAAAAGGAACTCTTCCCTCTATTGCCGATAAATGAGCCACAACCGCCATATCCATAACTTCCTGTACATTAGAACTGCAAAGAAATGCAAAACCTGTCTGCCTGCATGCATATATATCACTATGGTCACCGAATATTGACAATGCGTGCGTGGCAACAGTACGAGCCGATACATGTATAACTCCTGGAAGCAGTTCTCCTGCTATCTTATACATGTTTGGCAGCATAAGAAGCAGTCCCTGTGATGATGTAAATGTAGATGCTAAAGCGCCTGCACGCAGCATTCCGTGAAAGGTTCCTGCCGCGCCACCCTCTGACTGCATTTCTATTATTTTAACTTTTTCTTTCCAGATATTTTTTCTTCCTTCTACAGACCACACATCTATATAATCAGCCATCGGAGACGAAGGCGTTATCGGATATATCGCACAACATTCTGTAAAAGCATATGCAACATGTGCAGCCGCCATATTTCCATCCATTATCAGTTTTTCTCTTTTCATACACACCTCACACCAAAGACAAAATTCGTCACAAAAATTAAAGGAGCAGTGTCCTGCTCCTTTTAGTGTTTACGGTTATGTCTGATTTATTCAAATAATAGCAATTATTGCTGATAATATAAATAAAAATCTTCCAGCTGTACTCCATTATATACATCATTATTTTCATATCTTGTATATACAATTCGTATTAACGTTTTATTTCTATCTATATCCTGTAACATTTCTTTATCTGATACCTGTCTTTTTAATTTATCAAGACTTTCTTTGCTTAAAAGTATCTCTTCTGTATTCACACTTTCTTCTGCTCCTGTATCTTCTTCCTTAAATGCATCACTTCTGTAATATACCCACTTTCTCTCATTATAATCGTACTTTGATATTTCTATCTGTGATATATTCTTATCATTCTTTGTGCCTATTGTGTTAAGGGCATTAGATACCTCAGCTATGTTTTCCGAAGCATAGCTCTTTTCGTTAAGTCCGTTATACAAAGCCTTCATTGTCTTTGGCATCTTATTTAACGGAAGCTGCGCACTCACAACAGTTCCATCATAAAAGAATTTTATATTAAGGCAGTTATAATTATTATATTCCATAACTTCCTTATACCATGTCTTAACATCTGTTTCATTTAACTCTTCCTTAAATGTATTGTAAATATTTATATATTCTTCTCTGCTAAATGCTTTATCACTGCTGTTAACATGAATAGATACATCTTTTGCATCAGGAAGGCTCTTTAATTTTTCTTTATATTCATCTTTGCTGCATAATATATCAGTAATTTTTTCATATGTATTAGTATAGCCATTATTAAAATATACTCTACGATAAGTAACATGACCATTCTGCTTAATTCCTATAACATATCCATTTCCATAATAATAGCCATTACCATTGTTTACATATCTGTCAACATTTTTATTATAAGCATCACAAATAATATCTATAACCTGTTTATCGGTTATTTTCATATTTTCAAGGCATTTGCTATAATAATCTTCCCCATCATCCATATAATTTATTTGCATCTGGGAAATAGTCACATAGCTTATTTTATCTGCATTCAGTCTGCTTTCCTTGAAATTACTTATCGCTCCATTCATTACTAATAATGTAATAAATGACAGCACATACACAGCAATTACAGATGTTATGCTTTTTAAAAAGCCCTTTATTGATTTATCTATTATAGACTGATATATCATAACTACAAGAGCTGCAACAAGAAGTGTTACAATGAATTTTACAACATTATTCTGCACGTTTCCATAATCCATGTCTCTTACATAATTAGTAACTCCAACAACTCCTATTGTATAGCCAATAGCCATTCTTATAACAAAACCAATTGTTTTTCCCGAAGCACCATATCCGGCAGTCTCACTTTTTCTAATTGAAAATGCCACTTCTCCGATAATAAGATAAATTATTGAAACAACCAGCGTATATATTATTGATGGCATATTTGAATATATATCCGTAAAATTATATATTCCAAGTGAAGATAATATTGTTCCGACCAGCACATTGTATCTTGTATCAAACACAGGAATTATCCTGTCCATATCAAGAAACGGAAAGGCTGTTCTTAACGTATAAGCTGTTAAAAAAGTAACAAATCTTGGAAGGAATATTATAAGTCCCGAAACACAAAGATTTGAAAGTGTATTTCCTGTTACCGCACAAGCTATGGTTATTGATGCATAACATAATAATGATGCTGCAAATATTGCCATAACACCTGTAAATACTGATGATGCATTTATAATAAAATACTCTGAAAAAATATTATAAATAAACATTGAAACAACAGCATTAATTAACAGCGGAATAATTATCCAGGTAACTGCCGCAGCCACTGTAGTTAAATAAGTGCATCTTCTGGTATATGGAAGTGCATGATAAAAGTCACTTGAATTACGCTTATTAAGGAATTTCCATGACATAAATGCAATAATCGGAGTATATATAACAACTATAAATATCATGTAATTATTATAATTAATGTAACTTATTAATTCAGGCAGCCATCTGTAATACCCTGATGACATATAATTTTTAACTGACATAATATCAGAAACCGGATTAAATATCGAACATATTAACACAAGCAGCGTGCCTATTATTCCTGGAAGTTTAAATTTTAACAATTCCTGGACATATTGTTTAAAATTAAATATTTTCTTTTTATTCATTATTATCACCCACCTCATTTATATTAAATCCATAACCCAGGCTTTCCATCTCATATGTAAATATTTCTTCGAGTGTAAGAGGGAGTACATCAAGCAGTACAGGATTTAATTCTTTCAATTTATCAATAGTCTCATCCTTATCCCCCTTTATAATCATGTTGGCAACAGAACCCTGCTGACGATATCTGCATATATCCATATCTCTGAATAAATCCTCACCAAATGGAGCTTTAAACGCAATCTGAACCTTGAATTTTGATGTTTTAAGCTCCATAACCTCACTATCAAGGATGAGTCCTCCTTTATGAAGAAGTGATAAATGATCACATATATCCTCCAATTCACGCAAAGAATGTGAAGTTATTATTACTGTTGAATTATAATCAGCCACATCAGCACACAACAGCTTTTTTACAAGATTTCTCATAACAGGGTCAAGTCCATCAAATGTTTCATCAAAGAATAAATATCTGGCTCTTGTAGATAAAGCCAGTATTATTGCTGCCTGTCTTCTCATTCCCTTTGAAAATGAGGCAATATTTTTCTTTGGATTAAGTTTGAACAGCTGTGTAAGATGATTAAATCTGTCATAATCAAACTTGTCATATATTGAATTATAATAATCCGCCATTTTCTTCATGCTGGCACCCGAAAGAAAGAATAATTCATCAGCAACAAACACCATATCTTCCTTAACCTGTGGATTATCATACACTTCGCTGCCATCATATTTAACAGTTCCTTTATCAGGCTTATATATACCTGTAATAGTTCTTAAAAATGTCGACTTGCCGGCTCCATTAGAACCAACCATTCCATATATACAGCCATTTGCAATTGTACAGCTTATATCGTCTAATGCCTTAAAATTGTCAAATGTCTTAGATATATTTTCTACACTAATCATACAAAGTTCCTTTCCATTCTCATATTTTTCATATTAAGTTTTATTCAATATCAATCTACTGCTTATTAATTCTGCTTATTACTTTTCTTTGTAGATCTCTTCTATTAAGTCTACAAGCTCTTTTCTGGTAACGCCTGCCTTTTTCACCTCTTCTATCAGATGCCTTACATCTTCAAGCTTTTCTCTTGACAGACTGCTGACCAAATCAAGCGCATCCTGTGATATAAAAGAACCCTTTCCCGGAACTGTAGTGATAAGTCCTAACCTGTCAAGCTCCGTATATGCTTTCTGAATAGTATTAGGATTAACCCGAAGAATTAAAGCTAAGTCTCTTACCGATGGTAATTTACTACCAGGTAATATCCTTTTGGATATAATATCTTTTTTTAAAGTGGCTACTAGTTGAAGATAGATAGGAGTATTATTATCAAATATTGGTTTAGTTAAATTATTTTCATTACTCATATATATATACCTCATTTAATTTATTATATGTGTTGTATTACTTGCTTAATACAATGATACATCTATTTAGTTATGATGTCAAGAAAAAAACAAGTTTTTAGACTTGTTTTTTTACATTACCAGTTTAGCCCTGTCCACGTTGCTTGAGCAGTTGATATACTGTCATATTTGTTATCATATGAACCACCAATTGAGATTATACCAAGAGCAGTAATTGAAAAGCTGAAAGTTGTATTCGTAAATAACATCAAGCAAAAAACTAATAATATCAATGATTTGTTTTTCATTTTTCCTTCTTTTCAAATCTAACTAATATTAATACAAATATAACTAACTAGACAAATCACCTTCTCTTCCTTCTAACTACAATGGCCATTGTTTTCTTTATATTTTTCAGTAATATATAATATTAATGTGTTTGGATTAGTAATTTCTTTTGATGTAGCAAATTTTGATAAACTTGTTATCCATTCGATTTCTGATGTACTTTCGGACGTTTGACCAGAGACCTCGGCATTTACAATTTGGTGTTTTTTGTTATAACTAATACTATATGTATAAATACTATCACTATAAGTACATCTTACTGAATCACTGCCTATTATATTTGTTTTATCATATTTTATTTTAAATGCAATTAATGCAACTAATGATATAATTATTCCTAACATAAAGATAAAGCCAATAATTTTAAAAATTTTTATAATCTTTTTTATATCATTACTTTCATCTTTTGATATATTTTTTTCTTTGTCGTTCTCTAAATTAATATCATTCAATAATTCAGTATAATCTATTTGTAGGGCATCTGCTATTTTCTTTAAATCGATTACATTAGGCGTGGTAATATTCATTTCCCAATTTGAAACTGTTTGCCTTGTTATTCCAATTTTCTCAGCCAAGGTTTCTTGACTTATACTTTTTTGTTTTCTAAGTTTTAATAATCTATTACCAAAATTCATTTTTAATATTCCTCTTTTCACTTATAGTATAATATTTATAATTATAAATGTCTACCAAATATATTTGGAATATACGTAAATTTTTTTAACTTTCTATTTAAAAAGTGCCAATTTATAGACACTTCTTGTTATTTTTAATAAATTTTACTATTTCATACCAGTATACTGATAAGAATGAGATTAATACTGTTATTGTTAATTCTTTTATATTTAATGATGTAAGTTTTAGGATATGATGGATACTGGTATAATTAATTATTAGGATACTAGTAATTATAATGATATGGATAAGAACTATTACTTTATCTTTTATGAGGCTTTTTATTGTTTGATAAGCATAATTAGTATTACTAGCATTTACCTGTACTAAGAAGATATTGGATAAGATTATAATATTAAAGGACATAGTTCTTGCTAGGATAGGATCTTTATCTAATAATAAGTAATATGTTATAAAGGATGATATAAAGATTATTAGGCCTTCCAGAATGCTTTTTATTAGATTTGATTTTGTTAATAGGCTTTCATTTATATTTCTTGGCGGTTTATCCATAATGTTTGGTTCAGCAGGCTCTCTTTCAAATATAATGGAGCATGTTGGATCTATAATTAATTCTAGTAATACTATATGTAGAGGTAGAAGCATTAAGTTATTGGATGGGACTCCCAGGATGGATGACGCTAATGTTGATAAGGCTATTGGTATATGAATTGTTAAAATATAATTAATTGATTTTTTGATATTATCATAGATACGGCGACCATCTTTTATTGTAGATATTATGGTATTAAAGTTATCATCCAAGAGTATTAGGTCAGCAGATGCACTTGATACTTCACTGCCAATACTACCCATAGAAATACCAATATCGGCTTGTTTTAGAGCAGTAGCATCGTTTACGCCATCTCCAGTCATGGCTACGATATAACCATTTTGCTGATATGACTCAATTATTTTCTTTTTATGTTCAGGTAATACTCTCGAGAAAATAGAACAATCTTTAACGCTATTTGCTAACTCTTCTTTAGTCATTTTATCTATCATGGAACCATTAATAACTTTTTTTGAGGGAATACCTATTTTTTCTGCTATTGATGCAGCGGTTAGACCATTGTCTCCTGTAATCATAACTACTCTTATACCAGCCTTATTACAGGAAGAAATATGATTAGCAATATTGTCTTTTGGTGGATCAATAAAACCAATTAATCCTAGAAAAGTTAATTTTAAGGATAAGATATTTTCTTCTAATGGGGTATTTTCAGGGTACTCTTTTGAAGCAACAGCTATTACACGTAATCCAGATGACTGCATTATAGATAGTTGTTTATTTATTTTTTCTAATTTATCATTAGGAATATTACATATTTCAATTATACTTTCTGGGGATCCTTTAGCTGATATAATAATTTTATTGTTTATACTCCAGGCGGATGCCATCATTTTATGTTCATCGGTAAATGGATAATCTTTAATTTTTTTACTAGAAGTATTATTATTTGTTATTTTATGTTCTTTAGCATATTTTAAGATAGATTTTTCCATCGGGTCATAGGGATTTTCTTCACTACACAAAATAGCATTATTTATAATAGTATTTTTATCAAGATTAGTTTTTATATCGGTAATAGTCATTTCGTTTTTAGTAATGGTACCTGTTTTATCAACGCATAGAACGGAAATTGATCCTAAGGTTTCTACGGAGGATAGCTTTTTTACAAGGGATTTTTTCTTAGCTAGACGCCACGCTCCTACTCCTAAGAAAACAGTTAATACGACGGGAAATTCTTCTGGAATCATAGCCATGGCTAGAGTTATACCAGACAATATACTAGAAATAATTCTTGATTTTATTGGTTCTGTAGGAGCACTTATAAAGGTAAACAAGGCTACTAAGATAAAAAGAATTAAAGCTATTATTGAACATACTTTTACAAGGGAATCTACTTGTATTTGAAGAGGAGTCTTTCTTTCTTCAATTTGTTTTAGACTTGTTCCTATTTTACCATACTCAGTATTTATGCCAATATGTTCAACTTTTATAGTAGCAGTACCACTTATTACTAGTGTTCCTTGATAACAATAGTCTTGGCGCCAATAATCTTCTCCTTTATATTCTTTACTTGTTTTATGTACAGGAAGGGATTCTCCAGTTAAGAGGGATTCATCTACTTTTAAATTATTACTTTTAATTATATAGCCATCTGCGGGTATTTTAATACCTTCATGAATATACATAATATCCCCAGGTAATAAATCAATACTAGAGATTTCTATTTTTTTATTATCTCTTAGAACAGTAATACGGGGAGTCGATAGTTTTTTTAGGGCACTTAATGTTTTATCTGTTTTCCATTCTTGGAACATATCTATAGACATAACTACGATGACAAATATTAACATTATAATACCATCTTGTGGTTCTCCTAATAAGAAATATATTGATGAAGCAATAATTAATAACAGGAACATTGGCTCACACAATGAATGTAATATTTTTATGATTAGGGTATCTTTTTTTGAAGAAGTTATTTCATTTTTTCCATATTCTTTTTCTAGTTTGACAACTTCTTCGTTTGTCAAACCGATTAGATTTTCTTTTCTTTGATTCATAATAATCTCCTTTATTTATTTGGATAAAAGAAAAATGCATCATGGAATACATACTGTCCCATAGATGCATACATCTATTGCTTATAGCCCGGTATATGATATACCTGTCAGTTGTACTGTAGATAAGAAATATTCTTTTAGCAGTGCACTTTTCTATTCATATTAATTATATGTTTTATAATTTTTTTTGTCAATTAAAAGCGCCTAATAGGCGCTTATATTTATAACTCAAATTGTGAATTATATAAGGATGAATACGATTCATTTAATTTAAGAAGTTCTTCATGTGTTCCTTGTTCTACGATATTACCATCTTTCATTACTAATATTAAATCAGCATTTTTAATGGTAGAAAGACGATGGGCTATTATGAAGGAAGTTTTACCTTTAGTTAAATTATCCATAGCTTTTTGTACTAATTCTTCAGTACGAGTGTCAACGTTTGATGTAGCTTCATCGAGGATTAGTAATGGAGCATCTTCAATCATACCTCTTGCAATTGTTAGTAATTGTTTTTGTCCAGCAGAGATTGATTCATTATCTGTAAGAATAGTGTCATATCCATGAGGAAGAGTTTTTATGAAGTGATCAACTCCAACTATTTTGCATACTTCTTCTACTCTTTTATGAGAAATATTTTTACGGTTATAAATGATATTTTCTTTAACGGTTCCTTCGAATAGCCATGTATCTTGAAGGACCATAGTAAATAATGAATGAATATTATCTCTGGTTAGATCATGAATAGAAGTACCATCTATTAAGATATCTCCATCATTTATTTCATAGAATTTCATTAAGAGATTTACCATGGTAGTTTTTCCGGCTCCGGTAGGCCCAACGATAGCAATTTTTTGACCTGGTTTAGCAGTAGCACTAAAATTCTTAATTGTAGGGGTTTTATTATCATCATAAGTGAATGATACATTCTTAAATTCTACTTTACCTTTAACATTTTGTTTTTTTAATACTTTCTTTAAATTACTCTCATCAGTTAATTCTACTTCATCAAGGAATTCAAATACTCTTTCACTAGCAGCAGCAGTTGTTTGAAGGCTCGTCATAGATTGAGCTATTTGAGTTAATGGACTTGTAAATAATCTGACATATGTAATAAAAGCAACAATAACTCCGAAGGTAATAATATTTTTAGAAGTTAATAATGCTCCGACAACGCATACGGCTACATAGCCAAAATTACCAACAAAGTTCATAAGGGGCATCATTAAGCTTGATAAGAAACGACTTTTACGATTAGCTTCATACATTTTTTGATTAAGATTATCAAATTTTTCATTGACTAGTTTTTCACCATTATAACTTTTTACAACATTTAGTCCAGAATATACTTCTTCAATATGGCCATTTAGGGCTCCTAATTCTTTTTGACGTTGGGAAAAATACTTTTGTGATTTTCCAAGAATTAAGAACATAAAGATGAATCCTATTAGACTTGAAATAATAGCTGTTAATGACATTATCCAATTAGTTATAAACATCATAATAGTAGTTCCTATGAATAATGCTATGGCGCTTACTAAGGAAGATAATGATTGATCCATTGATGAGGACATAGTATCTACATCGTTAGTTATTCTTGATAAAATATCTCCATTTGAGGTTTTATCAAAATACTTAAGAGGTAGTTTATTAATTTTATGAGAAATATTCTTACGTAGTCTATTAGCAAATTTATTAGATACTATTGTCATAGAAATAGCTTCAATATAGTTAAACATGGCACTAATAATATATATAGCAATTAAAGTGTAAGCTATTTTTTTTATTTTATCTATAGGCATAGTTGGCTTAATGATGAATTTTATACTATCAGGGGATTCATCTATTTTTTTATATATTTCATTTATACTAGTATTTTCATTCATTATTCCCATTACAGAGACAAATTCAGCTTTATCTTCTTTAGTAATAGTAGTATTATCTATAGTTAACTCCGTAAATAAGATATTAGCAATACTAGAAGGAATAATTGGATTTGTATTTAGAGATTTTACTAGAGTAATTTTATCTGATACCGAAATATTTATATCGTTATAAGTTGAATCTGATAAGATAATATTTAGAATGCTATCAGGTAATGTACTTAAGTTAGTGAGAAAATTATCTTTATCATTAAATGATTCTTTATTAGATGATGATATATTACTAAGAAACTTTTCGTTAAGAAATTTATTAAATAATTCTTTATCAGTAGTTGATATATTATCATTAGTAAGAATACTTGTAATGGTTTGCTTATCTAAATTTAGATTCAAGATAGCAGGGATGGTAGTTTTCATGACTTCTTCATTTAGATCTGACTCGATAGAATCTTTAATGATAGTTATGTTTTCTTTATTTGGAATTAGTCCTTCAGATATTCTATCAGTGAGATTTGATAAAATATTTGGAGTAAATATAGCAAGGATAGAACTAGTTATTGCTAGAATAATTGAGATTATTATTAAGAATTTATATGGTTTTAGTTCTTTTAATAATCTAGTGATGGCTTTTCCAAAGTCTTTTGCTTTTGTATCAGGATTAGTATTTCCATTTGGTCTAGGCATTTTCTAACTCCTCCTTTGATAGTTGCGATAAGGCAATTTGTTTATATACTTGGCATTTTTTTAGTAGTTCTTCATGTGTACCAAAACCAACACATTCACCATTATCTAGAACCATAATTTTATCAGCATGCATGATAGTACCAATTCTTTGGGCAACGATAACACAAGTAGCTTCTTTAGTATATTTTTTTAAGGCTTTTCTAAGTATTGAATCTGTTTTATAATCAAGTGCAGAAAATGAATCATCAAAGATATATATTTCTGGTTTTCTGGCAATGGCACGAGCGATGGCTATTCTTTGTTTTTGTCCTCCTGAAATATTAGTACCACGCCCTGCTAAATTTGTTTTGTATCCTTTATCCATTTTTTCGACGAATTCTTTGGCTTGTGCTACTTCAATAGCCTCTTTGATTAGTGTATCACTTTTTTCTTCTTTTGATTCGCCATAAGCAACATTGTCTATTACACTACCACTAAATATTACAGCTTTTTGAGGAACATAACCTAATTTATTGAAAAGATAAGATTGTTTATATTCTTTTACATCAATTCCATCTACTAAAACAGTTCCCTCAGTAGCATCATAGAATCTTGGTATAAGATTAATTAGTGTTGATTTACCACTACCAGTTGAACCTATGAAAGCAATGGTTTCACCTTTATTAACTTTAAATGATATATCTTTTAATAAATATTCTTCAGCATCAGGATATTTGAAAGAAACATTCTTAAATTCAATTGTTCCTACTTCGTTGGTAATATCCTTATCAATAGTGCCATCAGGAACAGAAACCATTGTTTCTAATACTTCATTAATACGATTAGCTGAAACACTTGCTCTTGGTAAAATCATAAATATCATGGCAAGCATTAGAAAAGACATTATTACTTGCATAGCATAACTAGAGAATATTACCATATCGCTAAATACTTGTAGTTTATCTACCATTAGGGCAGCATCTATTAAGTATGCTCCGATAAAGTATATTATCATAGTTAATGAATTCATTATTAAGTACATAGCAGGAGACATAATTGAGAAGGCTTTTTGATTAAATAATTGTTGATTAGTTAATCTATCATTTACTTCAGCAAATTTATCTTCTTGGTATTTTTCCGCATTAAAAGCATGAATTACTCTTAGGCCATTTAAATTTTCACGAGTTATATTATTTATTTTATCAATTAATTTTTGTACTACTTTAAATTTAGGCATAACTACTATGATTAGAGTAGTAATAATTGATAATAAGATAAGTACAGCTATAGTAGTTACTAGGGACCATTGCCAACTCTTATTAACAATTTTAGTTATTGCCCATACTGCTGTAATAGGAGCTTTTACTAATAATTGTAGTCCCATACCAATAAGCATTTCTACTTGAGTTATATCATTAGTTGTTCTTGTTATTAAACTACTAGTAGAGAATGATTTTATTTCATTTGTAGATAGTTCTTCAACTTTACTGAAGATTCTTTTTCTTAATTTGGTAGAAAAAGATGAAGCTAAGTTAGCAATAAAATATCCAACAAAGATAGCACTACATAAACTACCTAAGGCACATAATAACATGAAGCCACCATTTTTTAGGATTTCGCTAATAGCACTACCCTCCGTTTTTACAAGTTTGGTAATAGCAGACATATAGTCAGGCATTTTTAGTTCTAACCATACTTGTACGATGATTAATAAGACACTAATTGTGACATATAACCATTCTTTTTTACCAAAATTTTTAAATAATTTTAACATTTTTTTAATCCTTTCTTTTTTATTTTATTTAGAGAAACTTTCATTTACTTATAATTTCCATTTTATTATTATATAGATTAGTAGAATAATTGTCAACGTTATTGATGATAAAAATTAAGGGAAATTGTGTAAGTTTGAATGCCTACTTATGATAAAAAGAAACTATAATAGTAGTATACTAATAGTTTCTATTGGATATGATTATTTATGTATATAGAATATTAATATTTTAATTTTCCTTCTTTTAAAAGATTTAGTAATCTAGTGTTCTCTATACCGGTACCAGTATAATTAGGAATATCGTTTAGTTTGGCTAAATTAGAACGATATGCATAAGAAGAATCAATGTTAATTTGTTTTAAGGCATCTACGATAGAAAAACCAGTATAAGTAGTGTTAGATAAGTATTTAGGAATATTGTTATCATTAATAATGACATTATCGTTTATCCAGCCAATACGGCCATCTTCTAAGAGATACGGATTATTAGTGCCTGGTAATATTTTTGTGATAGTGCCTTCAGTGATAGCAGGAGTTAATTTTTCTATACTAGTACTAGATATATATACACCATTTATTTTTACATGGTCTCCTATTTGATATTTTAGATTGGTCGGATGCGGTGTAGATGATGAAAAACTAGTATTTAGGTAAGGCTCTGGATTAATTCTTGTACCATTTTTTATAACCTCAAAATGTAGATGAGATCCATATGCATTACCACTATTAGACATCTGTCCTAGGTAAGAGCCTGCTTCTACATAATCTCCTTTTTTATGAGGAAGATTTTTTCCTAAATGGGCATATAAAGTAGCATACCCATTATCATGAGATATTTTTATATAATTACCATATGAAGCTAAACCTATACTACCTTTATTATTATCAAAACCATCAGATAACTCTATAATAGTACCAGCACTATGAGCTACTACATCATCTAAAGTATAATTTTCTCCAACTAAATCTAGGGCATAATGATTAGTACCATAACCATTGGTTATTTCACATTTTCCTTTTTTTAAAACTTTACAGTTCATAAAAATCAATTCCTTTCATATATAGAATATTCTTAAGTAAGAAATTTTGGCATTATAAAAGAATATAAACTATAGATATTCTTTTAAGTAATATGCTAATTTATATTCTTTAGGAAACATTTTTATAATATTTTTAGGAATTTTATTTTGATAGTTAGTATTTAGATGATTATAAATAAATAAAACTCTTTCTTTAGTAGTAATTAGTTCTTTTAGTTTTTTATTTTGGGTATAAGAACATGCATCAATAGAAGACTTAAGTGCATTATTAAAAGTTTTATTAGTATATATTTTAGTATCATCTATATCAAATAATTTACCGAGAGATTCTATTACATGAATATAATCATTCAAATTTTTATATATAGAGTCTTCTTTAGGTGAAAGGTGCTTGAAGGTATATTTTTTACCAAGATATTTTTTGTATACTTTCATAGTATCGTTATAACCATACTTAATATTTTTTCTTGCTACTATTGATGAGAATACTAATGGGAGACCAAGATTATTATTTGGTTTTATATATATAGTATTTTTATTTTTAGGAGGATGATATTTTTGCCCTAAAGCACTAATATTTACTATAATATACTCTTCTGCTCCTAGTTTTTTAGCTAGATTTACTGGAATAGTATCTTTGAATCCTCCATCAATATAAGTATTATCTTCTATTTGTTTTAATTTAAATACTGGGAATACTGTTGAAGATGCTATTAGGTAATCAATAAACTCTTTTTTAGGTATTTCATTTTTAGTTAACTCTACTAGTTTAAAATTAGGGTATTTTACAGTAGTTAAACCATACTTAATAGGAGAAGAATAAATTTTATCTAGATCCAGACAGGCAATTAGATTGTTTTTTAAATTATTGGGAACTAATCCTCCTGTTTTTATTGATTTTAAATACTTCTTAATTAAATCTAAGTCATTAGTATATTCTATTTTAGTAGAAAAGACTGTTTCAATATTAATATCTTTCCATAAACTTTCGGCTTTATTTAGGTCTCCTTCTACATATAAGGCGCCATTAATGGAACCAATTGAGGCTCCAGTAACTATATCACACTTGATATTTAATTCTTCGAGAGCTTTCCAAACACCAATTTCATAAGCTCCACGGGCTCCTCCTCCAGAGAAAATAAGGGCTCTTTTCATGTGTCCTCCTTTTATTATTTATCTATATTAATTAATTCATACTCTTTATTACCGATACCTAATTCGTACGCTGAATCAATTGTATGAATGCCATTTCTTGATTCAATTCTTTCAATTAAATGATCTTTACCGGGGTCAGATGAATTATATACAAGGTCTAGGCAAGCTTTATCTATAGCAACAGGATCTGTTGATGCAAGTATTCCAATATCTTTCATACATGGGTCTTCTGCCTTGGCACAGCAGTCACAGTCTACTGACATATTACACATAACATTAATATATGCTATTTTACCTGCAAAGAGTTTTACTACTGAAGAGGCTGCATCGGCCATAGACTCTAAGAATAAATCATGGTCAGCGGTCCGTATTTTTTCTGGTTCTCCTGCTCCATGTATGTATGCTTTACCATATGAAGAAGCACAACCAATAGATAATTGTTTTAAAGCTCCACCATATCCACCCATTGGGTGTCCTTTAAAGTGTGATAATACTAACATTGAGTTATAGGCATCAATATTTTTTCCAAGATAATTCTTTTTAATTACTTTACCATTAGGAATTGATATTTCCTTGTCAGGACCTGTGGCATCTAATAAATCAACATCAAAATATTTAGTCCATTCGTGATCTCTTAATAACTTTTGGTGTTTTTCTGTAGTGTTTCTGGCGCCGTCGTAAGCAGTATTACATTCTACTACAGTACCATTTACATAATTGATAATATCTTTAAAGTATTCTGGATGAAGAAAATTTTGATTTCCAGCTTCTCCTGAATGTACTTTTACAGCAACACGTTCTGGCAAGTTAATTCCTAATTGTTTATAGATATTTACTAATGAGATACTACTTAAATCTTTGGTAAAATAAACTTTACTTTTCATTTTATCACTCTCTAATAATAATTTTATCATATTTTTTAATTATGTCTATCTTTTTATTTTATTTTGTTATATAATTAGATTACATTTAGGCCGCTTTAGTTCAGTGGTAGAACAGAAGCATGGTAAGCTTCAGAGGGCAGTTCAATTCTGCCAAGCGGCACCATTATTTTATGCAAGGATGGCGGAATCGGTAGACGCGCTACTTTGAGGTGGTAGTGGCTTATAGCTGTGGGAGTTCAAGTCTCCTTTCTTGCACCAGATTTGATTGATACTTGAATTTAGAGTTTATACAAAAATGCACGAGGCCTGTGCAAAAAGAGGTATTAAAAACATAAAAATGCACAATATTTTCAAAATATTGTGCATTTTTTATTTATTTTGTCATCTATTGAAATAATTTTAAAAAATAATATAAATATTTAAAATTATTTTTAGATAACTTGATAGTCAATAATAATTATTACTTTTTTTACTTCTTAATACAATATATTGAAAGGATGGTTATATGAATAATAACAATATATATTCAGAGAAAATATTAAAAATATTGGAAGAAGGACGAAGATGTAATAAGAATTATGGCTGTTGTGGTCCAGTAAGGGGGCAAATTGGTCCAACAGGACCAACTGGGCCAGCAGGTCCTGCTACAATTACTGTGGGCACTACTACTACTGGAGATGCTGGTACTGTTGCAAGTGTTACTAATAGTGGGACTAGTGAGAATGTTGTTTTAAATTTTGTTATTCCTAGAGGAGAACAAGGCCTTACTGGACCGACGGGACCGACTGGACCTCAAGGTGAGCAAGGTATTCAGGGGTTAACTGGTGAAACTGGTGCTACGGGACCTACTGGACCGACTGGACCTACCGGACCTCAGGGTGAGCAAGGTATTCAAGGGTTAACTGGTGAAACTGGTGCTACGGGACCTACTGGACCGACTGGACCGACTGGAGAAACACCTACTCTTGCTATAGGAACTGTATCTACTGGAGAACCTGGTTCTCAAGCAGCAGCTAATATTACTGGAACTGCACCAAATTATGTCTTAAATCTTACTATTCCGCAAGGGCCTACTGGACCTGCTGCATAGCGTGATTAGATGACTAAGTATAAAATTTGTGTATATGCTATATGTAAAAACGAAGAAAAGTTTGTTGATAGATGGGTAAAATCAATGATGGAAGCTGATGATATTTATGTTCTTGACACTGGATCTACAGATAACACGGTTAAAAAATTAGAAGAATACAATGTTCATGTGTCTAAAGATATTATTAAGCCTTGGCGTTTTGATGTAGCTAGAAATAAATCACTTGAATTAATTCCTAATAAATATGATATATATGTATGTACTGACTTAGATGAGGTATTTCTTCCTGGATGGAGAAAACACTTAGAAGAGAATTGGAGTAAGGATTATACTAGAGCAAGATATAATTATAATTGGAGTTTAGATAAAGATAATAAGCCATTAGTTAATTTCTATTTAGATAAAATACATATATATGGATATAAATGGGTTAATCCAGTGCATGAGGTTTTATGTTATGATGAATTAGAAAAGTATCTTACTATTGATGAGATTGTTTTAAATCATTATCCTGACTCTAGTAAATCAAGAAGTAGTTATTTACCATTACTAGAGTTATCTGTTAAAGAAGACTCTGATAATGATAGAAATATGCATTATTTAGGAAGAGAATATATGTATTATAAAAGATGGAATGAATGTATTGATACTTTAAAGAAACATCTTAGTATGAAGAAGGCTACTTGGAAGGATGAGAGATGCGCTTCGATGCGTTTTATTGCTAGATCATATATTGCTTTAGGAGATAGAAATTTGGCAAGGGAATGGTATAAGAAGGCTATAAGAGAGGCCCCATATTTGAGAGATGCTTATGTAGAGTTAGGTATACTGGATTATCAATATGAGAATTATGAGGCTGCTATTTACTACTTGGAGAAGGCTTTACTAATAAAAGGGAATAGAAAGAGTTATATAAATGAAATATTTAGTTATAATGAAACTCCTTATGATATATTATCTATTTGTTATTATAACTTGGGGGACTATGAAAGAGCATATACTAATGTTTTAAAAGCATATGAGATAAACTCTAATGATGAGAGAATAAAAAATAATTTAAATATAATTAAAGGGGCTTTGTAGGTTTCTTTTAGGCTATTAACAATATATATTTGTTAGTAGTCTTTTTTTCTATATAATTATATTTTTTGTTAGATAACGGTACAATTGTATGTTATTGCTTGTTGAAATATTTAGTATTTTTTGTTATAATTGAAACATGATATGTAAGGAGGTGAAGAAATGTTAAAGAAATTAAATAATTTTATAGTATCATCAATAGTGGTATCTGTTTTATTTATTTTAATAGGACTTGGAATGATTGTTTTTCCAGAGATATCTTTAGATGTTATTGCTTATACTTTAGCTACTATATTTGTAGTTCTTGGAGTATATTTATTCATATTAGATAATAAGGCAGCTTATTTACTTGATACGATGTTAATTGGAGTATTATTAATTATTATGGGTATTTTATTATTTATATATCCAAAATCATTTAGTTTACTTATTCCAATTGTACTTGGTATTTGGATTATTACTGATAGTTTATTTAAGATAAGAATTTCAGTTTCTCTTAGAGAATATGAGGATGTTCCTTGGGTATTATCATTAATACTAGCAATCATATCTTTAGTTTGTGGTATAATGTTTATTATTAATCCACTTGCTTCTTCAACAGTTATTACTGCAGTATTTGGTTCTTTAATAATTATTTATGCTATATCTGATATTGTTGATATGATAATGTTTAAGAGATATATTAGTAAAATTGTTAAGATATTTAAAGATCATACGAAAGTTATTGAATTTTAGATATTTTAAAAGACATCTAGGTGAAGTGATAAAATAAATGTAGACAGTCAAAAAAGACACAGTCTGCATTTTTTTG
>OJAW01000799.1_pt1 | contig 20355 bp, 21 predicted proteins | sample 1589151 | NCBI WGS metagenome assembly OJAW01 (sample SAMN03283290) | human gut metagenome | biome: human-associated habitat; material: feces | host: Homo sapiens | place: Peru | collected 2012
TTCTTCTTACCATAAAGGAATATTTATAATTGTTTCTTATGTTCTTTAATTCTTCCTCTAGCATATCCATTAAAAATGGATACCCCTCGTATTTTTCAACAAAATCCTTGTAGTTTAACTCATATTCCACTAAATCTCGTGCTACAAATATTCTTCTTATTTGTCTATATATTTCGTCTTTTGTTTTATAACTATTATACTTTAGCATTTTTTCTATTATACCTTCACATGATGTAAATATTTCTACTTTAGGAAATCCTAACTTAATAGCATCTCTTATTTCCTTGTTTTTAGGAAGTAACGCAAACACTATGTGTTCCATTCCACGCTTTTTTAGCTCTTGAAAAAAATTATACCAATCCGATGTTTTTTCAACATTTGTTTCCAATATACAAGATAAATATTTCTTTTTACCATCAAGAGTACATCCGAAAAAAGTATATAATTTTTTTGATTCAGTATAATACCTATCACTATCTATATTTATTTTTGTACTTATACAATAAATAACAAAGTAGCTCCTTTCTAATCTTCTTTTCCTTAAAACTTCTCCTGTTCGATTATCCATAAAAAAATACCTCCTTAACTCGAACTATGTCATGTTCTGACACAGTTAAGTTAAAAAGGTCAATTATTTGGTATCTTCTAACAATAATTCACATCAACTTTTTATCTTACCTTACAAGTAAATGATATCATATTTTTTATTATTTTACAAGAAAAAAAGACATATTTTTTTACGTCTTATTTTACTTTCTTAGTAAGTATTTTATTTTTATCTTTTACTAAACTTTCTAAAGATTTAGTTATATTACCATTATAGTTAATATATAATTCGTGCATTGCTCTAGTAACTGAAACATATAATAGTTTTAAATCTAGATTATCTATTATTAATTTAATTTATTTTCTATTTCATTTAAATCTGTTATTTCGTAATCATTATTTTTTTCTTTAGTGTAATATAAAGAATTCCAACCATATTTTTTAGGACTAAGATAATCACTTTTTAGATCATCTCCAATATGTAAAAATTCATTTGGTTTATATCCTAATTTTTCTTCAATAATTTTATAGCTTTCTTCTTCGTTCTTTGTGTATCCTAAATCATATGAGTAAAAAACATAATCAATATTTTGTAAATCTTTTCCTTGTAATTTATTTTCTTGTAAAACACAAGAATTAGAAAACAAAATTATTATATACCCTTTTTCTTTTAATCTTTTTATTAAATCTAGATCTTCTTTATTAATACTTGCTTCCTCATTAGATTTGAATTTATTAGTAAAAAACTCTATTATTTCATCATTTACTTTGATATTTATACTATCACAAAATAATTTAGTTAATTCCATTAATGTACCATTTTTCTTTTGAAAAATATTTTTATATGCATTTCTTACTTCGTTATAATCTGCATTAACTAATAAAGATAAATTTTTAATATTATAGTTATCTTTTCTATCTTTATTTTCTTTATTTTTTAGTAAGGTACCACCTATATCAAAAGATATTACTTTAATCATTATATTCCTCTTTTGCTAAATTCATAACGCTAGTAATAAAGTCATTTTTACCACTTGTATATTTTTTTCTTTCATCTTTATACTTACTTGCTAATTCTTGTTTTAAATCACAATATTTTTTTATGTATTCTGGGTGCTCTAGTAAGTATCTTCGAAAATATACTAAATCATAGTAAGTTTTGCTTTTAGGTTCAGTAAAGTGAACGTAATGAGTTCTTGCGTCTTCTGGACCTTTAGCAAAGAAAAATCTATCTTCAACTCCTTGCGGTCCACGATTTTCATAATCATATTTTTTTAGTTTTTCTTCGATTTTATTTATTTCAGATAAGTCGTTTATTACTATTAAGATATCAATAACTGGCTTTGCTTTTAAACCTGGTATTGAGGTACTACCAACGTGATGTATTTCTATAATATCATCTTTTAAAACTTCTTTTAGTAATCTTTCTTCTTTCTCATATTCTTTCTTCCAGTTTTCATTATAATTTTCTAATTCTACAGTTCCTCTTTTTAATGCCATTATTTATTCCTCCTTTTTTTAAACACTATAACATATTTTTATTATTCTTTTTATTTCTTCACTATCTATTTCATAAAATTTCATATCAGAATAAAATTCTAAACTACTATCGTGAGTGTCTGATCCAATTACTTTAGATAATTTATATTTTTTTAATAAATTATCTAAATAGAAAACTGAAGAAATTTTACTTCTTTTATTTAATTCTAAACCTACAATATTTTTCTTATTTTTAATTATATTTTCTACTACTAATAATCTTTTTTCTTCTGGATGAGCGAAGAAGATTTTGTATTTATTGTTTAAATTTTCTACTTTTAACTGACCGTAAGAATTAACTGACAGACTTCCTGAACTAGGTTTATCCCACCAGTCATCATCAACTTCTCTTACTGCAAGCATTGATAACAAAAATCTGGAATTATAATTATTTATATCTGTTCTTTGATATTTTTCTCTTAATTCTTTATATCTTTTTTCTTTATAATTTTTTCTATCTTCATAGCAATCATATTCATTATATTTTTCTAATAAATCCAATACTTCAAAAGTAGTAATTTTTCTTTCTTGAAAAGTATCTATTAAATAGAAACATAATGTATCATATTCTGGAGATAAATTATTTCTTATTAAATAACTCTTATATTTTTCATAAGATATACTTATTTTCTTATTCTTAATTAAATCTTTAATAGCAAGATTATCTTGTAATCTTTTAAACTGAATTTTACTACGATTAAATGATGCTTGATAATTAGTTAAAGCATCTTTTTCTATTATTTTATCTTTAGGATTTACAAACAATTGTAACATATGACATTGATTACCATATTCTCTATTATCTATAGTAAATTCTATTCCTGGTATTACTGTTGGATTAGTTAATCCATCTTTTACATAATCATATAATTCATCATAAATATTTAAATTATCGTGATCTGTTATTGCTATTATATCAAAACCTAATTTTTTAGTATTTTCTAATATTTGTTTTAAAGTTTGTTTCCCATCTGAACTGTAATTTGAATGCATATGAAAATCAATATGTAATTTCTTTTTTTTAGAACATAATTTTAATATTTCACTTTTGATTTTCTTTAAATAATCTTCCCAAAATTCATAATTATTCATCTTTTATTCTCCTTAAAATCTTATTTCTATTTATAATATCTTCACTAGATATATTATTACTTTTAATATTATTTTCATAGTTTCCAAAAGCAGTTATTCCATCACTATAACCATAAACTTATTTACTTTATTATATCATCAAGAACAAAGAAAAACTATAAATTATTTTTACTTTAAATATAATATTTGTAATTAGTTTTATTTTAAAGTTACTAAAACGAAGTAAGTTAATGTAACAAAAAAGAAGGATTATCTTCCTAATCCAACTTTCTTTATTACTTCATTGTATTTATTTTTAGCAATTAATGTAGTTTTATTCATTCCATCATCTAATATTTTATCAATAATATCACTATTAATTATTTCATCATATTTACTTCTTATAGTCATTATTCTATCTACTACCACATCTGCTACTTCTTTTTTTAAACTTCCGTAATTATAATCTTTAAATTTATCACAAACATCATCTAAATTATTATTAGTAACTGCAGCATAAATAGTAAGTAAATTAGATACTCCTGGTTTATTTTCAGGGTCATAATATACTTTACTATCTGAATCAGTTACGGCAGACATTATTTTTTTTCTTATATCTTTTTCACTATCTAATAGTAATATTGTACCTTTATATGTTTCGTCTGATTTACTCATCTTTTTAGTAGGATCTTGTAAATCCATTATTTTTGCTCCAACTTTAGGTACTAAAGATTCTGGAATTTTAAATGTTTCTCCATATTTATTATTAAATCTAATAGCAATATCTCTAGCAAGTTCAACGTGTTGTCTTTGGTCTACTCCAACGGGAATATAATCAGCATCATATAAAAGTATATCTGCTGCCATTAATATTGGATAAGTAAATAATCCTACTGTTACGTTTTCTCCCTTACTAGATTTATCTTTAAATTGTGTCATACGAGATGCTTCACCCATATAAGTATTACATTCTAAAATCCAAGATAAATTAGCGTGATATAAATTATCCGATTGTAAATAAATAGTATTTTTATTTGGATCTATTCCACACGCTAGATATAAAGCAATATTTTTTCTTATTCTTTCATTTAATATTTTAGGGTCTTGACTAACAGTAATTGCGTGTAAATCAGGAACAAATAAATAAGAGTCATATTCATCTTGATATTTAACCATTTGGTCTATTGCCCCAATTAAACTACCTAGTGTTAATTCTCCACTTGGTTTTAAACCTGTTAATATTTTTTTCATTATATCACTTCCTATATATTTTTTATATATTCATATACATCATTTATTGTTTCATTAAAGTTATCAAAATTAACATTAAACCATTTAACATTCATTTGATTATTAAAGAAAGTATATTGTCTTTTAGCATAATGTCTAGAATTTTTCTTTATTAAATCTAATGATTCTTCCAAAGATATTTCGTTATTAAAATATTTATATAATTCTTTATAACCAATACCATTAATTATTGGTTTAGTATAAATATTTTTATCATAAAATGCTTTAACTTCAGGTATTAAGCCTTCATTAACCATAACATCTACCCTATGATTAATTATATTATATAGTTTTTCTCTATCTGTAGTAAGACCAATAAATACTGTATCATATAATAATTTATTAGTCTTATTACTATTTATAGATTTATTATTTTCTTTATAATAATTTAATGCTCTAATTAATCTTCTTTTATTATTTTTGTCTATTACTATATCTTTATCTAATTTTATTAATTCATTATATAATTCTTCACAAGTTTTATCTTCATAAGTATTATTTTCTTTTTCTAAACTTAATTTATAATCATATAAAGCACTTTTAATATATAGTCCTGTTCCTCCAACAAAAATAACTGTTTTTCCTTTATCTTGAATTTCTTTTATTTTATTTCTAGCATCAATTTGATAATCATATATTGAATAATCTTCATTAACATTCTTTATATCAAATAAATGATGTACTACTCCTTCTTTTTCTTCTTCTTTTATTTTTGCTGTGCCAATATTCAAATCTTTATATATTTGCATACTATCAGCATTAATTATTTCACCATCTAATTTTTTTGCTAGACTAACTGATAATTTAGTTTTACCTACTCCAGTTGGTCCAGTTATTACAATTATTTTATTCATAATTCCCCCAGGTTAAAAATTAATTATAAGTAAAAGTATTATAAATAAAAGTATTATAATTGATTTTATTATTAAATCTATTTTATTATTTCTTTTATTTCTATATTTACTTTTAAATTCATCTTTTGGTACTTCTTCCCATTCTAATTCTTCCATATCATCTTTATTTTTATAGACAATATCTCCATATGGATTATTACTTATTCTAATATCTGTATTATCAAATTTTTCATTATACAAAGTATCTTTATTTTTCTTTTTCATAAACACTCCTAAATTACTTAATAACAATATTAACTATTCTGTTTTTTACAACAATTACTTTAACTACTGTTTTATCTTGAATATTTTTGATGACATTTTCTAAAGATAATGCTTTTTCTTTTACTACTTCATCTTCTTCATCTTTTTTAACTTTTAAAGATGCTCTAAGTTTACCATTAACTTGTACTCCAATTTCTATTTCTTCTTCACTTATTTTAGATTCGTCATATATAGGCCAAGTGCTTTCACAAATTGGATTACCTAATTTATGTATTTCATTTAATTCTTCAGTAATATGTGGTGCAATTGGATTTAATAAAGTAAGTAATAATCTATAATCATCTTTAGTAACACCATTTTCATATTTTTCATATTCATTTAACATAATCATAAGTGTTGATACAGCAGTATTATATTTTAAGTTAGATAAATCATTAGTTACTTTTTTAATTGTTTTATTAGCAAGAACTTCATCAGTATAACCGTTACTATCATTTATTTTATTAGCAAGTCTAATAATTCTATCTAGAAATCTTCGACAACCTTTAAGTGAGTCTGTACTCCAAGCAGCGTCCATTGTATAGTCACCCATAAATAGTTCATATATTCTTAAAGTATCTGCCCCAAATTCATTTACGATATCATCTGGATTAATTACATTACCCTTACTCTTACTCATTTTTTCACCATTAGGTCCTAAAACCATACCATGACTTACTCTAGTCCAAATCATTTCAGAGTTTGGTACAAGTCCAAAATTATGTAACATTTGTACCCAGAATCTAGCATATAATAAGTGTCTTGCTGTGTGTTCCATTCCACCATTATACCAGTCTACTCTACGCCAATATCTCATTGCGTTCATACTAGCAAATTCTTTATCATTATGTGGGTCCATAAATCTTAAGAAATACCAAGAAGATCCAGCCCAGTTAGGCATTGTATCTGTTTCTCTTTTGGATTTTCCTCCACATTTAGGACAAGTAGTATTTACCCAGTCAGTAATTTTAGCAAGTGGACTTTCACCAGTATCAGTTGGTTCATATTCTGCAACATCTGGTAAAACTAAAGGTAATTCTTCTTCAGGTACAGGAACCCAACCGCAATTAGGGCATTCAATCATTGGAATTGGTTCTCCCCAGAATCTTTGTCTTGAGAAAATCCAATCTCTCATTTTATAATTATTAACTCTTTTAGCAATACCCATATTAACTAATTTATCTGTTATTTTTTCTTTTGCTTCAAGAACAGTCATTCCAGTAAATTCTTCGCTATTTATTAATTTATAATCTTTGTCTAAATAATCTTCTTTAGAAAAGGCACAGGTATCAATATCTCTTCCTTCGATTACTTGAATCATTTCTAAATTGTGTTCTTTAGCATATAAATAATCTCTCTCATCGTGTGCTGGAACTGCCATAACTGCCCCAGTACCATAGTCTCCAAGAACAAAATCTCCTAGAAATACTGGAACTTCTTTACCATTAACAGGATTAATTGCAGTTATTCCTTTAACTAAACAACCTGTTTTTTCTTTATTTAATTCAGTTCTATCCATATTAGATTTCTTTAATGTTTCATTAATATAGTTTTCTACTTCTTCTTTATTTTCTACTCTAGGCATAAGTTCTTTAATTAATTTACCATCTGGAGCAATTACAAAGAAAGTAATACCATATATAGTTTCTATACAAGTAGTAAAGATAGAAAAACTACCACCACCTACTATATTTACTGAAACTTCTACTCCAGTAGATTTACCTATCCAATTAATTTGGCCTAATTTAACTTTCGAAGCAAAATTAGTATTATCAAGTCCGTTTAATAAATCTTCAGCATAAGAACTCATTCTAAGCATCCATTGACTTTTTTCTTTTTGAACTACTGTACTACCACATCTTTCACAAACTCCTCCAGCAGAGTCTTCATTTGATAAAACAGTTTTACATTGAGGACACCAATTAACTTTAACTTTTGCTTTATATGCCATATTATGTTTATAAAATTGTAAGAATTGCCATTGGGTCCATTTATAATATTCTGGGTCAGTTGTAGAAAATTCTCTAGTCCAGTCAAAAGAGAAACCTAAATTCTTCATTTGTCTTTTGAAATTACTAATATTTTCTTTTACTGCTTCTTTTGGGTGAATATGATTTTTTATCGCATACCCTTCGGCTGGTGCTCCAAAAGCATCCCATCCCATTGGATATAAAACATTGTATCCTTGCATTCTTTTCATTCTAGCAATTGCGTCTTGGGCTGTATAACTTCTAACGTGTCCTACGTGTAATCCGGAACCAGATGGGTATGGAAACTCTACTAAGATATAATAAGGTTCTTTTATATCATCAGTTTTTGCTAAAAAAGTCCCTTTTTCTTCCCAATATTTTTGCCATTTTTCTTCTACTCTCTTATAATCATTCATACTTTTTTCCTTCTTTCTTTAAGTAATATCTACCTAGTAATCCATAACAAATAATAATTAATAATATGAGTAATACTGCCCCTACTATTAATTGAATAAATATTTTTTTAACTAAATAAGAAACTATTATATATACTGTACTTATTATAAAACTATTAATAAGTGAATATAAAATAAGAAACTTATGATAATTAATTTTTTTAACATTAATTCTATATATTCTAACTAAATATAAAAGTTCTATAGGAACACTATCTTTATTATATTTTTTATTTTTTTTTATTACAAATATATACTGCATAATAAATACTACAGCAAATACTAATAAATATTCTAATACTATTTTCATCACTACCTCCTAAAAAGAAAATACGCCCTAAATAAGGAGCGTATTAACGCGGTACCATCCTACCTTTTAACTTTTTTTTGATAACGGACTTTATCCGGCAAATGCAACTAGATAAGACAAGTTCATAATATATTTTAATTAGTTTACACCAACCACTAACTCTCTTAATAAAATATAATTATTACTACTTCAAATCTTTCGTTTTTATTAAACATATTATACTATACATTACTAATATATTCAAGTAATTTTATAAACATATTAATAAATTTAGGGTCAAGTTTATATTTCTTTAGTTTCTTTATTTCAATTCTTTTTCTTCGAACACTTATATCACTAAATAATATATTATCGATTTTATCTTTTAAGAATGTTTCTATTTCTAGGTCATTTAATATTTCTTTTATATCTTCATTAATTAACTGAATTGCTTCAAGTAAAATATTATTACCACGAATATTTATAAATAAAGTACCACCAGAAATAACATTATCTACACTAACAACAAAATCATTTTTATCATAATAAACACTAGCATTATATGGTTTATCATTATATAAAACATTAACATCTGTAATATTTTGAGTATTCTTAAATCTTATCTTATAATTTCTACTTTGAACTATGCCAATTTTTTTAGAATTAGTTATCATTAATGAATAATTATCTTTTTGATATTTATAATTAATATGTGTTAACATACAGTCATCTTTTAAATAATTATTAGATATACCATCATCTTCATAAATAGTATAAGTATTATCAGATAAAGGAAATATTTGTACTTCCATATCTGTTGGATTATTAGTATTATCATTAAGTGAAAGAGGAATAATTGCTCCAGATTTACAAAATGCTGGATATTCATCATCTTTATAAAAACACATATAATACTTATCTCCTGGATATTTTTTACCAGTTTTAAAATCAAACCATATACCACTAGGAACAAATATTCTTTGAACTACTCTATTAATTAATGTATTCTTTTTCTTGGTAATCGGACAAATTAACATTTCACTACCAAAGAAATATTCATTTATATATAATGGTTCATCATAAACTTGTGGATATTTATAATAAAGAGGTTGTACTAATGGTAAACACTTTTTATAATAATTATAACTTTCAGTATAAATATAAGGTACTAACTTATTTCTAAGTTGCATATATTCTCTTATTACTGATAATCTTAAGAAATTCCACTTCCAAGGTTCTCTTTTACAATATTTCGAAGAATCTCCCGCTAAAATAAGAAATGGACTAAAAGTACCTAGTTGAATATATCTCATATATAATTCTTCTTGTTCTATACCTTTATAATAACCTCCAATTGCGTGAGCGATAAAACTAACTCCACTATTTGATGCAGACATTGTGTATAAAGGTAAATAACTTAAAGTATTCCAGTCTACTATTGTTCTACCAGTAAAAGTAATTGGATATCTATGAGTTGCTATCTTACTATTTCTAGATAAAATAATTCCTCTTTTATTTTTAATTAAATTTTCTACAAAATGAAAATGATTAAATAATCCTAAGGTATTTTTATCTAATATATTATCATAATCAATATTAAATATATCTACTCCCATATTAGATAATTCTCTAATAAATAAATTAAAATATAAAGTTAATTTAGTCATTGATAAAGGAATAAAACTAATATCTTTTTCTTTAATATAATTAGATAACTTATCATAATTAATACTCTTTTCACTAACCTTTAATCTAGGGTCAACAGTTAAACCAAGCTTAATATTATTAGTATTTAATAAAGAAATTAACTTATGTGGGTCTATTAAAGTATTATCAAAACTATAATTATTTATATCATTATGCCATTTATCACCAAGCATTATAACAGATAAAGGTATTTCATTTTCCTTAAATTTCTTTATGACATTATTTATATCTTTATTTGTATATTTATCATTTTTATACCACCAATTACCAAAGGCATATCTTGGTAAAAATGAAGGATATCCTGTTATATCAAAGTAATCCTTTAAACATAAACCAAAATCTCTCTTATACATAAATAAATATAAATCAATATTATTATCATTTCTTGCTACATACTCTCCATCTGGATTAAGCACTAAAGTTTTGGAATCATCTAAAACACAAAAACCATCAGTTGAATACATTCCTTTATCTAATTTTAACTTACCAACAAAATCATCAAGTGAATAATTAATTGTTCCAAAATTTCTTGCTTCTGGGTGATTATAATACCAAGTCTTATCAGTATCTTTTAATAATACTTTTAGATTAGAACCTGGAGTTAATTTACCACTATCAAATTTAGCATTTTTAACATAAGATAAAACAAAATACTTTGTACTAATCTGAAGTAATGTATCTGATTCATTTACAACAAATATTGGTCTTTCAAATAATCTATTAATAATATTTTGACTTGCTCTATCTTCAAAAACACCATTTGGTGAATATTCTAATCTAATTAATCTATCAGTAAGAACAGTAAATCTATATTTATTACCAGTTAATACACATTCTTTTTTACTAATAAGATTATTATTATCTTTTATAAAATAACCAGATAAATTACTCATAATATCACCCTTTATTCTTATTAATATTATATAATATTTTTTATAAAAAGAAAAGACTATTTACAAAATATGTAAATAATCTCAAGATTTATTTATAACTTCATAAATAAATATTATTCACCAATAACAATTTCATTCGAGTAGTTACTATATAATTTTTCATTATTTGAATTTAGTACATAAACCCTTGCTACATAAGTTTTAGAAGTATCAAAATTTAAATTTGCAATACTATAACTATATATCTTGTCATCAGTTATTTTTATATAGTCATTATCTATTTTTTCATACAATTCCCATCCGGACATATGTGGAAGCAAATATTGGTCTGAATAAGGATTTTCTTTTACAACACTCAATTCACCAGATGTCAAAGATAAAACCGGTGTTTCAATTTCAATACTTGGTATAGTAAATTCATTTGAGTATTCACTATATATTTTTTTACCTTTAGAGTTTAACATATATACTCTTGCAACAAAAGTTTTACTTGTATTTAGTTCGAAATATCTAAATATTCCAACATCATTACCATAATTATTGTTATTAACATCTTTATTTAAAATATATTTATCATTAATTTTTTCATACAATTCCCAACCTGAAATTTTAGAATAAGATTCAGGAGTAGTATAATTGCCCCACCCAATTACTCCAATAAATTTTTCATAAGGACTACCACCGTGAGTGCTTAAAGTCGGTGTAGCAATTTCTGTTCCAATAGATATTTCATTTGAATATTCACTATATATTTTAATATCATTTGAACTCATTTTATAAACTCTTGCTACATATACTTTTTTTATCCCTAATTCTAAATCTTTTATAATATATTTATATGTTGATGTTTTACTATCGACAATTTTTTGATATCCATCAGCAGTTTTTTCATATAATTCCCATCCAGAGATTTTTGAAGCATTGTTAGTATCACTATATATTCCATCATTACATATTGATAATTCTATCTCGTTATTAGAATTATAATTATCATTTAACGTTGGAACCTCCGGAATACTAATAGTGTTATAATTAGTAATTTTTATTTTTTGAGGAATACTAACGACTTCTCCTGTTAAACCATCAATCCATATTCCTCTTGGAGTCTTATAATAGATAATCATATCATTTAAATTATTTCCTTCAATTGATTTTGATGCTAACATAATATGTTTTGTTGATAGCATAACATCTCCAGTAAACATATATGTACCAATAACATAACTATTATTAGGAACTTCATCACTAAAAACTGTATTAGCATTAACCTTATACATAAAGATAAAGAAACTTGTTAATATTCCTCCCAGCAATATTAAAATATATATTTTTTTCTCTTTCATATTTACCTCCATTTATTCATTAATTGTTGCAATAACTTTGGTACCATCATTTAATTCTAATTGCAACTTTGTTTCACCAATCAATACATTTTTATTTACATTAGCATTTGCCCCAGAGCAAATAAAAGTTCCATCTGTATAATTTATACTTTTAACAACAATTTGAGTTCCATCTTCAAAAACAGTAAGTATTCTAGCAGGTGAATAATCATCTACCATATTAATTTTTACAACATAACTCTTTTGCTCCCATTTTGCAATTAAAGTAATATTGCTATTAACTGGCATATTAAAATCATATTCACTACCATTTAACATCCAACCAGCAAATTTATAACCATATTTTGTAGGAATACTAGGTAACAATATTTTATTACCTTCAATAACTTTTTGACTTTCGATATTACTTCCTCCGTTAGAATCAAATGTTACAATATATTCCTTCTTTGGTATGGTTGTTGAATTGTCATAATTATTAGAATTACTAACATTATTATTGCTGTTATTGTTACTATTATTATTTTTAATTTCTTCTGATTTATTTTCCAACTCTTTCCATTTTGCAATAAGAATTAAATCTTTATATACTTTATTTTCAAAATTGTATTTTTTATTTTTATTGTACCATCCAATGAATTCATATCCATCTTTTGTAGGTTCTGGCGGTTCTTTTATTTTTTCACCTTTAGTTACTATTTGACTTGATATTTCATTTCCACCATCAGTATCAAATTTTACGACATATGTAATCTTATTATCTTCTTCCTTCTTCCAAATTGCTTTTAGTACGATATCCTTACTAATAGGAGTAGAAAAATCAAAATCTTTTCCCTCATAACTCCAACCGACAAAAATATAGCCATCTTTTGTTGGGGCATTTGGTTTTTTTACCAATTCTCCCTCCTTAACATTTTGATTAACAATTTTATTTCCACCATTGGTATCAAAAGTGATTACATAATTACTTGTTTTATTAAATTTACAAAATAAGCAACAAATTACCAATATGATAATACCAATAATGATAGCAATAAATATCATTTTTTTTCGTTTTTGTTCCATAAATTCCTCCTTTTTACTAACTATAATTATGTACTATACATAACTATCTTAATATGATTATATCACATAATATACAATTTTCAACAAAAATTACCACTTTGAGTAAAAGTTTTATACTTGTTTTTAAGAGATAATATAACTAGAGGTTGTATTTATGAAAAGGAATGAAAAATTAAATCTTAAAAATATGCAAATAATTAGAGAAAAGAAAAAAATTACACAAGTTAAATTAAGTATGTTAGTCGGGGTATCACAACAAAGCATAACTTATTACGAAACAAACACAAGAACTCCATCACTTCCAGTAGCGCTTAAAATAGCAAAAGCATTAGGAACAAGTGTTGAAGGATTAATTGATGATGACATCATTGCCAAATACTACTCATTATGTGATTCAGACAAAGAAACTATTAACAAAATGATAGAAACGTTGTATACAAAAAGAAATTAGAAACAATAAAGTTCTAATTTTTTATTTTAATTTCCTTGATTATAAACTATTAACTGATGTTGTGCTCTAGTACAAGATACATAAAATAAGTATTTTTCATTATCTGTATACATATTATCACTATCAGTATAAACAATTACTGCATCAAATTCTAATCCTTTAGCAATATAAGATGGTATTACTACTAAATCTCTACTATAAGTTTTAGTATTACTATCTATCTTGGTTATTTTAATCTTTTTATTTAATAAATTATATATTTTATTAGTTTCATCATCAGTTTTAGTAATAACTGCAATAGATTTATATTCTTTTTGTAAATTATCTATATCACTAAATAAATGGTTTATATCATTTCTAAATAATACTTCTTTATTATTACCTCTTCTTATTGCACTAATATGTTTTAATCCTAATATTTTATTAGTATAATTAATTATTTCTTCACTAGAACGATATGTTTTTAAAAGTTCAATATATTTTGAAATAGAAAAAATATCCATTAAATTAGATAAAGAAGAATAATGATAATAAGGATTAATAGTCTGATTAATATCTCCTAAAATTGTATAATTAGCATTTCTAAATATCTTACTTAAAACTAAATATTGCATCTTTGTATAATCTTGTGCTTCATCAATAACAACTTGTCTAATACTAGTATTATAATCTACTCCTTCTAGAAAGAATTTTAAATATAAAAATAATGTTGCATCTTCATAATTAATAATACTTTTATCTTTAATAGTTCTAAATTCCTTTATCTTACTATATTCACTTTCAAAAAAGTCATTGTATAATTTTATATAATCTTTATCTATATTAACTATTTCATATAAAGATTTAATAAGAGAATTCTTTTTAGTTAACTTACCTTCATAATATCTATCACATATTTTAATAGCAATTTGTTCTATTCTTTTAAATAAAGGGAAATGTGAATATCTTTCTTTTAACATAGTATTTAATTCATCACTAGAAATATAATAATCTCTATTTACTAAATCACCATTAAATTTAACATTATTAACTAAATTATTTAAATATTTATTAATATCATTAATAACATCATCACTTTGTTTATATACCATTAAATCATAATTAATATTTTCTTTTTTATAATACTTTTCTATACAAGAAGTCATTGATTCAACATTCTTAAATTCTTTTAAATAATTAGTTAAAAATAAATGATATGTAGTTTGCATAGTATTTTCTTCACCAAGTTCTGGTAAAACATTGGAAATATATTCAGAAAAAATATTATTTGGAGAAAATACAAGTACCGAAGAAGAAGTTAAATAATCTAACTTATATAATAGAAAAGCAATTCTATGAAGTGCTACTGAAGTCTTACCAGAACCTGCAATACCTTGAACTATCAAATTATCATTATCAGTATTTCTTATTACCTGATTTTGTTCTTGTTGAATAGTATTAACAATATTTTTCATTTTATCACTAGATTCTTCTGCTAAAACTGTTTGTAATAATTCATCATCTATATTTATATTATTATCAAAAATATGTACTAATTTACCTTCTTTTATAACGTATTGTCTTTTTCTTAAAATAGTACCATTAATAATACCCATTGGAGCTTTATATGATGCTTTTCCTTTTTCGTAATCATAAAATAAATTAGCAATTGGACTACGCCAGTCGTGAACTAAATAATTAAGATTTTTTTCTACGTGAGTAATACCTATATAAACATTGTCTATTCCTTCATCACTTTCAAAAACAATACCGCCAAAATATGGATTATTCTGAATTCTAAATAACTTTTGTAAATACTTACCACGACTAGTCATAAGCATAATTTCTAAATCACTATCACTCATCATAGTCTTCATTTCTGCTGGGTCCATATCTGCCCTAGAATCCCACATAAATTTCTTAAATTCTAATACTTTTTCTTCTTTTTCATATAACTGTTGACCTAATTCTGAAATCTTTTCTCTAATAACATCAAGTGTTTCTTCCAAGTGTTTCTCTTCTTCTAGATAATCCTTTTTACTAATTGGCATATAAATCCCTCCTAACACGCCAAAAAGCGTTTTCTAAGAAACGCTATTCTTTTTTCATAACCAAATTTCAAAACGTCAAAACAAATATACCATAAGAAGTAACTAATTACAAGTATTTTTCTTACTTTTTATTAATTTACTTATTGTAAACTCTAATATACCTACTAAAAAAAGTATTAAACTAATAACCATAAATCTTTTTAACATAAATAAACTAACTTTAGATAAATTTATAACATCAATATAATTATTAATTAAGTATCTAATAACAATACCAAAAATAAATATTAATAATGAAGAGACAACCATAACAATACCATTAATTTTTAAATAAACTTGAAAATCCTTAATAATTAAAAACAGTAGTAAACTAATAACTAAAATAAGTATTAATATATATAACATATTACCCTATTAAATTAACTGGAGTATCATATAAATAATCTGATACATCATTTATATAATAATTACTTTTAGAAATAATTTTATCTTTTAATTCATTATTTAAATTACTATTATTAGTTTTTTCTACAATTAAATTATATAATTCTAAATTAGTTAGTTTAGCATCTTTATTATTATGAAGATTATATTCTACAATACTATTTAATACGGTTTGTAATCCTTCATTTAAACTAGAATTATCCATTATTAGATTTGCTTCTTCAGTTGTAATATCAAGTTCATTTTTAACATCATAATAAGTATTATTATAATTACCAGATGAATCAGTAAGTAAATCTCTAATTGTTATAATATTTACTATTTCTGTAACACCATCTTTTTCTACTACATCAATTATCACTGCATATGTACCAGTAATAGTAAGCAAGAATATAAGTATTACAACAAGTAAAGTAATTGATATCTTTTTAATATTAGAATGCATATTATCACCATTATTAGTATTAACTATATAGATGAAAATATAACGTAAAAAAATAAAAACCCTTGTTTCCAAGAGTTAATATTCATATGGCGTCCCCTATAGGATTCGAACCTATGACCGCACGCTTAGAAGGCGTGTGCTCTATCCAGCTGAGCTAAGAGGACAGTATTTCTTCAAAAGACAATACTGATTATACACCATTTTTATAAATTATTCAATACTTTTTAAAGAAAATTTATATATTTCTTCATTTTCTACTAAAAATACTACTTCTTCGACATCTAAATTATCAATTAAAGATAATCCCACAGTATAAATAACTTCTTCTAAAATATTATTACTAGTTACATCATATAAAATCATATTATTAAAATTCAATTTTAAAGTATTATCTATTTTTTCATAATTCAAAAGTTTGGTACTAACATTTAAAAAACTCATTAAACTAGTTTCATATATTGGGGAAGTAGATAATTGTTCGATAATAACTTTAATTTTATCTTGATTATTATTATTAACATATTTAGTTACTGGTACAAAATAATAATTATCATTATATGAATTAACATAATATAAGGTATAAGATACCACATCATTTAAACTAACTAATTCATAACTTTTATTTATTCCATAATCTTTATCTAATATTGTTGGAAGTATTTTACCACTAATAGGTAATTTATTTAATACTTCTCCCTCAACTTTGATTATAACTTTATCAATTCCATCAATATTTGTTAATGTAAAAATAATAGATTCAATCATTGCTTCTTCATATTCACTTTTTACTTCCAATAGTTCTTTAGAAAAATCTATCGTAAGAATATTATTTTCTAGTTTAATATCCTTAATACTAGTACCACTGGGAATAATACTTCTAAAACCATTAGGTATTATATTACTTTTCTTACCATCAATTATTAATCCTTCTAATAAATCTTTTGCTTTTTCTGTTCCACTACAGTTACAACTAGTAATCATTGTTCTAGCAACATAATCATTACTATCAAGTAAATAAATAACTGCTAAATTATTTGGATATACATATTCAATATTATCATGTTTCAATTCTAATTCCTTTTCTTCATTCCCAGGTATTAAATATAAAATAACTAACATAATAAGTGCAAGTGAAGCCACAATTATTTTTCTAATACTAAATTTCTTTAACATATAATTCACCCTAGTAAAATATATTCTTTTAATTTATATTTATGAAAAAAAGCCATTAACTGGCTTATAAAGTTATTTCATTTAATCTAAGTAGTTCCACTACTGCTTGAGCACGACCCTTCACAGATAGTTTTTGCATTGCATTAGATATATGATTCCTTACTGTCTTTTCACTTATATTTAATTTTTCAGCAATTTCTTTAGTAGTTTTATTAGCAATAAGTAATGTAAATACTTCTTTTTCTCTTTTAGTTAATATACTTTTATTCATACATACCTCACTTTTCTTATAGGGTGGAGTTAACTTATCTCATAATATTGTATGAAGTATTTAACTAAAAGACACAGTATTTTAACCTATTTATGCTTGAAATTCAACAGAAATATACATTTTTTTATCAAATTCCCCTTGTACTAATCTCATTATATTATTTGCTAACTCCACATTATGTTCTTTTGCACCTACTACTACTCTTATTTGATCACTATTTATTTTAACAAAATTATCATAATTATAAGTTGCTTTAATTTTACTTTCTATTGTTTCCTCTAAGGAAGAATTTTTATTAATAGATTTTAATTCTTCAAAAACTAAATTCTTTTCTTCAGTACTTATATCTTTACTAGTTAGTTTTTCTTTCAAAGAATTAATATTATTCAATACATTATTATTATCCTCTACTTTTAATGCTGATATTATATCACTTTCTGTAATATCTACTTTCTTATCATTATCCTCATTCTTATTAACATCACTATTTTTTATTATACTATCATTATTAGTAATTAATAATTCATTTGGCATTGTAATATAATAAATACTAAGTACTAATATTAAACTAAACAATGTTAAAAACCATAAATTTTTCTTCTTAATCATATATATTCCTCTTTTCTAATTAATAATATTATTTTAATTTATTTTTATGCATATTTTATATACTTTAAAGGTATTAAACTTATCTTTTACACCATGAAATTTGACAAAAGTTAAAATATATAGTATATTATATTAACACTAAAAAAAAAGGAGGGATAGTATGAATAAAAACGAATTACTTGAATTATGTTATCAAGATAACAACGAAAAAAAACTAAAATATAATTTATTAAATAATATTAATAATGCTGGGTTTAATAAAGCACTAAAATCATTTATGTATAGAAATGTAATTTTATTAAACAAATGTGATATAGATGATATTTCTTTCTTTAATATCTTAGTTAAAAATTATACATTATATTTATATAGTGCAAATAAAAAAATAGATTTATCATTAGTTAGTGAATTTAATAAATGTATTATTAATAATGATTATAATAAAGCCTATGATATGTATAAAAATAATAATTTAGTATATGAAGTATTATGTATTACATATATGAAAGGATTAGATAAACCATTAAAAGAAAAAATAGATAGTATAGATTCAAGAAAGATTAATGAAGTATCAAGTAAGATTAAATTACTTAACAATACAGTTTTAGAAGATAAAATTTCTGAAAATGTAAAAGTATATCAAAAAACTTCTAATAGATAAAATTTAATATTCTGAATCATTGGGAGGTGTTCAATGAACAAACAAATTACACTTGGAGTAATGGGACAAGTTAACCATGGTAAAAAAACATTAATTAATGCAATTAATAGTTCTACAGATAATAATTATGAATATATAAATTTTGAAACAAATAAAGAATTAACTAGCAGAAATATAGATACTGCTATATTAGTAGTAGATGTTTTAGAAGGTACAATGACACAAACAAGAGAACATATTTTAACTGCTAAACAATTAGGAATAAAAAATATTATTGTATTTATAAATAAATGCGATAATATTAATAACAAAGATTTAATTAATGAAGTTAAATATCTTGTAGTTGATTTATTATTTGCCTATGGTTATAACGAAGAAGATATTAGTATAATTACAGGTTCTGCTTTAAAAGCAATCGAAGGCAAAAAAGAAGACATAGAAAAAATTATAGAACTTACAAATAAAATTAATGAAATTACTCCAAATAATAAAAAATTAGCAAAAAAGAACTAAGAATTAATTTAAAATTCTTAGTTTATTTTTTATCTTTTATTATTTATTACAGCTTGAGCTGCTGCAAGTCTTGCTATAGGTACTCTATATGGTGAACAAGATACATAATCTAATCCAATTCTATCACAGAATTCGATACTAGATGGTTCTCCACCATGTTCTCCACATATTCCTAAATGAATATCTGGTCTTGTACTTCTACCTTTTTGAACAGCCATTTCTACTAATTGTCCAACGCCTTCTTGGTCTACTTTAGCAAATGGATCTGATTCAAATATTCCTTTAGCATAGTAATCTTTTAAGAATTTACCAGCATCATCTCTTGAGAATCCATAAGTCATTTGTGTTAAATCATTTGTACCAAAACTGAAGAATTCTGCTACTTTCGCTATTTTATCTGCTGTAAGTGCAGCACGAGGTATTTCAATCATTGTAC
>OJAW01000801.1_pt1 | contig 20332 bp, 19 predicted proteins | sample 1589151 | NCBI WGS metagenome assembly OJAW01 (sample SAMN03283290) | human gut metagenome | biome: human-associated habitat; material: feces | host: Homo sapiens | place: Peru | collected 2012
TTGTAAACAATATGAGTGCGTTAAGTGAGGAGGATGAAATGGTTAAATTATATACCAAACTAAGCCGTCGTGAAATGGAATATAATACCTATATTGCCGAAGCCACCGAGGAAGGTTACAACAAAGGCCATGAAAAAGGATACAATGAAGGCCATGAACAAGGTATCGAACAAGGTATCGAACAAGGTATTAAACAAAATAACATCGACGTCGCCAAGAAAATGCTTGAAGAAAAACTACCACTAGAAACAATCTCAAAAATCACTGGACTATCAACCGAAGAAGTATTAAAACTTAAATAACTATTACATAAAAACAGAGTATTTGAAAAAATAACTCTGTTTTTACATATTAATATATAACTAATTACCTCTTAAATTTAATCTCTTTATCTTAGGATTATCTACATCAAATCTACTAGTATTTATCCTAAAAACCTCATTATTATAGCCAGAAAACATCTCCTTATTAGTAGTTCTAACAATCTCTATTATTTTCTTATCAATTAAAGGTAAAAGTATTTGTAAATAAACATCCCTTACTCTTTTATATCCATTATCTCTTCTATATAAAGATGTAAAAGTTAACACATTCTTCTCCCCCTTCATTGAAAGAATATAATTCAATGCTTGATAATCCATCATTGTCATTTTCACTGAAGTATTATCTCTAATTTCTTGTATTATTAGTTCCTTTTCTAATTCCCTTTTAACATTTATCATCATATATCTAATAAAGAAACTAATATTAGCATTATTTCTAGTATCCGTTATTGTCTCATCATAAGTACTACTATTATTACTAATAGCTCTGTTAAATATAATATATGGATAAGCCTTATTATTTAATAAATACCACATAGCCATCGTTCTACTACTTCTACCATTAACATCAAAATAAGGATGTATATATACAAAATAAAAATGCATTATCTGAGACTTAATAAACTCATCAGTCATCGTCTTATCACTATTATCATTAACATAATCAAAATATATATCCATATATTTATCAATCAAAGAATAATCTATCCCTTCAGATAATTCCATATCAATCCTACCCTTACGAAGTATGTATACTTTATCCTCCCTATAATACTCTCCCATTCTAGCCATATCACTACTACTTAATAATCCATCACTAAGTATCTTATATAACTCTAACAAGTGTTCCTTATCCATAATATTATTAGTAAATATATATTTGTATCCATTATATAAATTAATTATCTCTCTTCTCTTCTTATCATTACCTATCATTAAATTATTCTTAATTACATTCTCGATAATTAACAAATCATTATTAATTCCCTCAACAGCATTATTAGTCTTAATCTCCTGATTAAATAAAATCTTTCTAACAAAATCCCTACTATTAAGACCATCTTCTCCATATAAAAAATCTTCTAATTCTACTTTAATATCTTCAAAATAATCAGGATTAATCATTAAATAATTATTATTTTCCATCGGTAATTCTAATTTTTCCATATTACCATCCCCATTCAAGTCATTTATTATAACACTTTGTTAAGAAAAAGAAAAGAGACTATTACTAGTCCCTTATAAATTATATTTTTTTCTTAAATAATAACATTACTATTCCTAGAATAAATAATCCAATATAATTAGTATTATTTCCTTCATATCCAGTTTGTGGAGGTAAAGGTATTAAACTATATATATATGTAACTTCTTGTGTATCCTCAGTATATACTCCAGTTTCATTACCCTTAACTTCTTTTAAGTAATATTTATCAAATGCCTTCTTAGTAGTCTTATAATCTTCTCCTACTAATCCAGTCATCTCTTCATTTGGAGCAAGTTCTTCTCCATCTTCAGTAACATAATTAACAATTACTGTTCCACTAAGTACCTTAGTACCAGTTTCATCTTTAGATGGCTTACGAACATCTCCATAAGTAAGTTCTGCTTCTACTTTATTAACAACCATATCACTATTAACATTCTTAAAGTATAATTCTAAATTGATTACTACATCAATTGTATTATCTTCTTCACTATCAATAGTCTTATTGTATTCACAAACTATCTTAGAATCAATATACTTACAAGTAATATTATCATTATTAGTATCAATAACTGACTTTTCTTCATCTATTTCATATGGTAATTTATCAGTAATAACTAACTTAACATCACCAACATAATCTTTAACTACTGCATTATAAGTAATTGTATATATAAATGCATCGTTAATTGAAGCAACCTCTTCAAGTCCAACCTTCTTAACTTCTTCTTCTGAAGTACCTATATTCTTAGTATATACATACTTAACGATAATCTCTTCTTCAGTATATAATCCATCTTTATTAGAAGGTACTTCTTTTAATGTATAACCAAGAATATCCTTTTCTTCTGTAGTATATTCATTATCAATTAAACCAGTCATCCCTTCACTTGAAGCAAGTTCGTTATCATCTTCATCAACATAAATAGCTACTACTTTAGAAGACTTAATAGTATCTATTACATCATCATTATCAAGAGCACTCTTATCTCCGTATACTAATTTAGAATCCACAATATTCTTAACCTCTAAATCTGTTGTACTAGTTAATTTATTATACTTAACTATTACTTCTATTTGTGTATTAAGAATAGTATCTTTATTATCTTTAGTAATTTCTACTTTTTTATTACAAGTTAATTTTCTAGTTGCACTATCATAACTACAAATACTCTCATCATATTCTATACTTGCTACATCATAAGGTAATGTATCTACTAATGTTAAATTAGCTACTCCTACATAATTATCTAATTTACCATTATAGCTAAGAATATATTTAAATGTTGAATTAGCACCAGTTATTTTATTAATTTGTGTTTTAATAACATCATTAATTTCTAATGCGCCTTCATTCTTAGTATATATATAATCAACATATATTGGTTCATTATTTTCATTATATGTATATACTCCATTTTTATTAGTAGGTTCACTAACTAATGTATATCCATATATATTTTTACTATTAGTAGTATAGTCAGTACCTACTATTCCAGTAGTAGTTTCTTCTTGTGCTAATACTACCCCATCAGTATCTTTATATCTTGCTATTACAGTTCCTTCTGCTGTATATAAAACTTTAATTTTTTTAACTTCTCCATCGTTAGTTATAGTAATACTTTCTGGATCAATACTATCAAATTGATATCTTCCAAATAAATATTTATCTTTTTCTACATTATCTATATTAATAACTGTTCCATTAGCTGCTTCTCTTGTATCAGTAGCAATCTTATTGCCTTCATCAAAACTATCTTTATAATAGCTTACTTTATATTGATAAGTTTTTTGTACCCAATATACATATGGATCTTCTTCTCCATTTATAGTTTGTTTTACTCCATTATTATCAATATATTCTAATTTAAATCCTGCATTAGTTTGATGCCAACCAGTACTAGCATCTGGATTAATTTCTATATCAAATTCAAATACTTGTGTTTCATCAGAAAAGTCCTCAAACACTTGACTTGAAATCGTTGCTCCATAATTATTACTATTATCAGTAACAAGTTTAAACTGACCACCAAGTTTGTCAATTACTTGTGCATTAGTTCCAGATTTAACTATTTGTTTAGCAATATCAGTAAATGCTGTTACTATTTGTTCTTTATCATCAGCTGAATAATAATATTTCTTACCTTGTTCTGCTGGTGTTGCTACTTTTGTTAAGATATCAGCAGCTGTTAATTTTTGATCTTTATAAGTAACACCATTGTAAGTATATTTTCCTTCATAAGCATATCCACTTTTTAAAGAATATCCAATTGAATATACTGTAGCAATCTTTTTAACTTCATCAGCTGTTTTTAAAGTAGCTTCTAAGGTGCTACGAGTAGTAACACCGCCATCACCACGTACACATACATCTTCATGCCTGCCACAATCTGTAGAATTATAGTACGTTGGTTTTCCATCACTCATAACTACAACATATTTTAAAGCTTTTTCATCTATTTGCGTACCTTGAAATAATTCTTGTGCCCTTTGAAGACCGGCATCTAAATTAGTACCACCATTTGCACTACCAAATAATGATTCATTATTTACATCTTCAAAGTTTGCATTTTCAAAACCACGTGCTAAACTAGCCTCTGTAGCAAACGTTACTAATCCTAATTTAGCATTAGGTATATTTGTTAAAATTGAATTAGCAAAACTCTTAGCACCATTTACTGCATTATTCCATTTAGATATATCTTGATCGCCATTAGCATTTTTCTTCATACTACCAGATCTATCGAATACTACTACGACATATACTGGTCTACTAGTTTCTGTCTTTGTTCCTTTCGCTTCAAATTTTACATGGTATTTACCTAAAGTGTCTGTTTTAGATACCTTTTTAGTTACATTTATACCATTTTTTGTAACTGTCGTACTTGCAATACCACTTTCTTCTATTTTTCCATTCTCTCCAAGTTTGATAGATCCTACTGGTATTTCACTATCATTATTTGCTATCTCCTTAGCAAATACTTGTATTGGAGTTTGAAGACTAGAAAAAATCATACTAACAAGCATTAAAATTTTTACAAATTTGTCAGTTATTTTTTTCATATAACTTATCCTCCCTATTTAATTTATCTGAACAACCACATTCTACTTCAGATGGCTTACTATTATAACAGATAATTCATTTTTGTCAAGAATATCCATATTTTTTCTTAATAAAAATATATATCTTTTTTCTATCCCTCCATTCATTCTTAAAACACCTAATAATATTATGTTTTAATTAACTAGTATTTATACAAAAATTGCCAAAAAAAATAAGCTTATTATATTGAAATAAGCTCATCTTACACTCTATTAAAGTAATTAAATAAATATACTATAATTACTCCTACCAAGGATATTCCAAATATAAGTAATATTATCTTAAAGAAAAATTTACTATTACTCTTTTCATCCTCCATCTCATCATCATAAAAGTCTTCCTGTATATTCTCTACTTTCTTATCTTCAAAATCCTTCTTACTAAATTTATATGTATTACTATAGAATTTATTATCTTTTATTCCCTCTGGCCATTCTTCATCCTTTATCGGAGGATTAACTTTAGTCTTATCATTATCCCCCTGTAAATCAGATAAAATTTCTAACGATAAATTAGCTGTCTCCATTAAAGCTTCATTCTCATCTCTAGAGTCTTCTCTGATTTCATCATACATTTCTTTAACTTGCTCTATATTAGTACGATTATCATCTAACTTTAACTTCTTTAAATAATCCTCATTAGTCAATACTGGTTGAATTAATTCAGGTCCCTTATTAGTCTCCACTGCCTTATTTAAAAGTTCCTTAATATCATATATCTCATTCTCTTGTCTTTGTTGTTCTTGAACAATTTCTTTTCTAACTACTTTATTATTATTATGATTAATATTTGTTATATCACTATATTCTTTCATCTTATGATAGTCACTTCTACTAGTAATTTCCTTCTTAAGTTCCATTGGTGTTATCTCTTTAGCATTAGAAGGAACTACTAAATTCTCAAACTCATCATAAGCATTATATACCTGTTTATATAACCCCTTATATTTATCACTTCTAGTAGGTATATCTTCATCTATTTCTTTATCATATTTATCCATTCTCTTATCCATCATAACACCTTCTACTTAATAATATAATACCATATATTCCATTTAAATAAAATAATTTTTATTGATTTTTTTACTATTTACACTTATAATAAATAATAGAAAGAAGGAGAGTATTATGAAAATAAAAGTTATTGAAGATAAATGTATTGGATGTGGTAATTGTGTAGCCCTATCAGAAAGTCAAATCTTTGATTTTAATGATGCTGGATTAGCTGAATGCATTCAAAATCCCATACCTAAAGATCTAGAAGAAACTGCCAAAGAAGCAATCACTCAATGCCCAACTAGTGCTATTGAAGAAGAAACTGAATAATTAATAATTAAAAAGAACTATCTTTTTAGATAAGTTCTATTTTTTATACTTACAAATATCTTTTAATTCACAATTCTCACATTCAGGATTAATTGCCTTACAATAGTATCTTCCAAATAACACTAACTGGTGATGTGTCCTACTCCATCTCTCTTTTGGTACAATATGCTCTAATTTCTTCTCTATTTCTATAACATCATCTATGTCATTTACTAATTTAAGCCTCTTACTAACCCTAGCAACATGAGTATCAACAGCTATCGCGGGTTCATTATAAATATTTGCTAAAAATACATTAGCACTCTTATGTCCAACCCCAGGCAAACTCTCTATATAAGCCCTATCATTAGGAACATAATCATATCCATCATCATATAGTTTCTCTGCTATTTCATGAACATATATACTCTTCCTCTTATAAGTACCAATCTCTCTAATAATATCTTCAATATCACTTATTTTAGCTATACTAAGTTCTTTAATACTAGGATATTTCTTAAATAAAACACTACTAACTTTATTAACTCTCTTATCAGTAGTCTGTGCACTTAACATTATTGCTATTAATAATTCATAATCTTTTTCATAATTAAGTTCACATTTAGGATTAGAAAATAATTTATCTAGATATATAAATATCTTATTGTTCATTTAACCAATCAGTATCATATACTGATACCTTTCCTTTCTTACTACGATAATTCTCCCTATCACGAGTAATATCATTCTTATTCTTATACCCTTTCTTCTTCCATTCATTTAAAATACTATCAATATATCTAAAATTACTAACTCCATTAAGTACAGCCTCTCTAAGAGCATACACAATCATCTCATCACTATTACCACTAGTAATCCATTCCTTTATCTGTTCATATTCCATTGGAGATAAAGTCCTACCAAGTTCTCTCTCAAAAGTATCAAAAATACTAACATCTATCTTTCTATCAGTAGGCTTATCAATAATTAAATTAAATAATTTATCATAAAACAAATCAAGTGATAAATATTCATAAGTCTTCTTATCAATCTTCTCTACCTCAAAAGATATAATATTCTTTTCTACTAACTTATTAATAACACTCATTACTTCATACTTATCAGTACTAATAACACTTGCTAACTCTTCAGGATTATACATAACCTTATCTCCAAAAGACATAAGTACCATCATAATAATTAATTCCGTATCACTAATATTTAATTTCTTATAATTCTTAAGAATAATCTTAGATATACTAATTGTCCTATCTTTAAGAATACTTATTACTTTCTCTTCCATATTACCCTCCAATATCTACTTCATGAATAAACTTATAACTATATATATCATAATATTTATATATATTATTTACTTCTTCCATATACATAAATAATTCATTATCATATATAATACCATAATTATTCTTATTTTCATATAATAAAATCTTATCTACTTCACTAATTATCTTATATTTCCTATTAATAGCATACAAATACTTATCATTAAGTACTATATAATACTTCCCATATCTATTTATATATTTAATATTATCTATCTGAGTATTATTACTAATATCCTCAATTAACTTCTTAGTATCCCTATTATCTATTTCTGTTACAAAAAATATCATACCAAATAAAAGAATAACTATAATTATAAATATCTTTATCACTTTCTTCATATTACATCAACTAAATTATATCATAAATAAAAGAACTTAGTCAAAATGATAACTAAGTTCTATCTTTTTTTACATTACTTTGTTAAAGTTAAAGTCTTATCATTATCTTTTCCTTCAAAAGTATTAGCTATTCCAGTGAATAAATCATATCCATATAATGAGAATTCACTCTCTTCACTAGTATATGGTGCAATTACCTTAACGGCTCTAGCTGATTCTGAAGTAAGACATCTATCATCCTCAGTACAAACCATAAATATCATTCCTCTAGCATCAGCAAATCTTGGAGATAATGCTAATAATGTACCATTATTAATTAAAGAATAATCTCCTTCATCCTTAATACCATTTTGAATATCACCAAGAAGTTTAACAACTTCATTATCTAATTCATAAGTATCAAGCATAGTACTCATCTTATTTAATCTACCATTAATATTTTCATAAATAGCTTTTTGAGTATTATCTAATAATAAATCTCCTAAATGTGTTAAGTTTTCATATGGAACATTATCTTCATAGAAGAATTTATAATTACTTCCCTCATTTTCTCCATAATATGGATTATTAAACGCATTAATAATTCTAGTATATCCTCCTATTAATTCATTAATATCAGGATTTCCTGCTTTAATTAATAATGTATTATATACATCACTATTAACTTCATTTGCTAATGTTGGTAAATTAACTAAAATCAAAGTTTTTAACACATCATTATTGTCATACTTAACATTACGACTAGTTAACTTACAAGAATATTTCTCTATTGTGCTATCAACATCTTCTAAATTAATCTTAGTAATTTCATAAGTACCATTTTGTGATATTTCTACTTCTTTATTATCTACGAATAATTGACGAATAGTACCTACTTCCATTCCATTCTTATCAACTATCATATAATCATCTAATGATATCTCTTTACCTTCATAATATATAGCACTAATATCATTTGAGAAAAATAGTGTTAAATCTCTATCAATACTCTTAAGAGTATTAACATTATTCTCTTTAACTAAAACTTGAATTTTAGTTATATCTAATGCTTCCTTAGTACTTCTAGATACTACTGATAAATCCTTCACATTACATAAACCATTATCTGTTACTACATTATCATCAATATCATTTTCTAACTTACCTTCATATAATTGATAAATTGTACTATTAGTATTATCCTTATTGTCATTATCCTTAGGTGAACATCCTGCTAATGATAAAGATATAGCACCAGCAGTAATTAAAGATATAAGTTTTCTATTTATTTTTAAATTTTTCATTTAAATTCCCCCTTTAAAACTTACTTTCCTGAAACAGTTCTTGTATTACCAGTTAATTTATAACCATTATTTAATAATGAACTATCACTGTTAGATCTGCTCCATTTAATATCTACAGTTCCATTAACATATTCTCTTAATCTGTATCTATAGTATATTACATCTCTAGTTTTAGTTACTGTAACTGTCTTTTCATAGTTTTGATAACATTTACTATTATCACTTGTTGCCTTATATCCACTTGGACAAGTCTTTATAACATTTTTTGTTTGAGTAGAAGTAGTAGTCTTACTACAAGTACTTCCATCTTTAGAGTATCCACTTGGACATGTAGCATTACTTGCTGACATATTCTTAGTACTTGTTAAAGTACAAATACCATTAATATTTGTATATCCAGCCTTACATGATGCTGAAGTACTAATAGTCTTATCTGGTGAACATACATTCTTATATTTAGTCACATAATATTGTCCACATGCTACTGTACCACAATACTTAGTAGTTAATTCTTGATATTCAACACGTTGACAACCTCCACTTACCTTATAATAACAAGTAAAATTACTAATACTTGTATAAGTACCATTACCATACTTATTAGCACATATTGGTTCACTTGTACTAGTAGTCTTTAAACTATAATTACATGTAAAACCGCTTCTACTTACTAAAGTATATCCATCAAGTGTACTAGGACATACTGGATCAGATGTCTTAACTGACTTAACAGTCTTAACACACTTTCCATTACTTAAAGAGTATCCACTTGGACAACTTACATTATAATTAGCATATCTTGTATCAGTAACTTTAGTATCATAACTATAATTTTCTTTAACAGTCTTCTTCTCTACTTGTCTATAGTCAGTACTTGATACTTCAGTCTTTGACCATGCATACCAATTACCCCAATCAGTCCACTTACCACTAGTAGTCTTCTTATACTCATACTCTGTATAATTACTAGTAGGTGTAGGAGTAACTGGATTTGGTTTTACCTCTTCTCTTCTCTCACAAATGTCAGTCTTACAATAATCGTAGCAGCCCATGATTACAATAATATAATCACTTTCTTCACCACATTCTAGGTAAACTTTCATTCTGTATTCATTTTCCATCTTCTCAATAGAAACATATGAATTTGTAGCAGAACAAGCATTACCATTCTTGTCCTTAACTTCGAGAATTAACTTTTCATCGTACATTTTAGCTAATGTTAAAGTCTTTACTTCTCCAACTTTCTCAGGTAATCTCTCTGTAGTAAAGTAGCTCTTGCCAACTTCTTTCATTCTGTCGATATTCTCAGCAAATATCTTATCTGTAAGAATATCTAACTTATCGCTTATTCCTCTATTAGATAAAGATAATAACCATACCGTAAATAATACAAATATAATTACTATAATTCCTTTAATAAAGAAACTGGCCCAACTACCTCTTCTGTTTTCTTCTTCCATAATCATTCCCCCTTCAAAGAAATCGTTCTATATCTTAACATAAAGTTATTGTTTTGTCAAATATAAGTTTGCTTTTTAATAAAAAAAAGAGATAAACATCTCATTTTCTCTGAAAAATTGCTAATATCTTTGCTACTTTAGTAATTACTACCGTACTTTTATTCATTGCATAATTCTTAGTAAGTGACTTTCCACCAATCGTTAAAGCTGATATCAGTCCCGTAGTTAATAAAGATATTAATAACTCATTTATATTAGTAAGTTTTATAAGTAATGCTACTATTGTCACTCCTGCACTACCAGAAATAATACCACAAACATCACCCACTACATCACAACAAATCGATGATACTTTTGGAGCATTCTTAATAAGTTTTACTCCAATTCTACCTTCTTTTACCCTTCTAGCACTCATCGAATGAAAAGCTACCTCATCACCAGTTGATACAGCTACCCCAATAATATCAAATATTATTCCTAAAGCAATAAAAAGAAAAGTAACTAAGATGGCAATAAGTAAACTTACATTTTTTAATACCAAAGTAGAAAATAATGTCATTACTACTGATATTGAAAATGCCAAAATTGTCACTATTAAACTCCATCGATAATTACTTTTCATGTTTCCTCCAAAAAAACAATGGCTTATAGATATAGTTAACTTTGAGACTTAGGTCAAGTAGGATTTCCCTATCTTCTACATACCGTTACCAGTGTTGCGGTTCCCCATTAAAGAAGACAGCATGGTGTTTCCACATCATACGACTTGATTGCCACTTAGTTCCCACTGCAATCCCATATCATAGTACATTCTAGGAGATTTCCTCACCAACGCATCGTTATTAGTTCTCTTTTGCAAAAGTAATTTCATAACACAAAATTCATCTTATAGATTAATAAAATAAATTTTCAGTTAATCCCAAATCCTTCACTCAAGACAAGCTACACTGCTCATAGCTCATCGCCACATAGCAGGTTTAATCCCAGTTCATAATAAATCATCAGTATCCGTATAGATTTGTTACAAAGATAGGTCTCCACGAATAATGGAATCAAATATATGCCATTACATCCTATCCATCATTCTCATCATCAGCATCCACCCTAGATTGGGCATCTAAAGCAAACACCAACGGTTTCATCGATATGCTCTTTAACGGTTTTTTAATCCCGTCTTCCTAACGAATCAATTGACTAGAATAATGTGCCATCAATCAAAATAAAATTATACCAAAATTATTTGTCTTTGTCAAGTTTTAAACTCGAACAAATATTTTATTTATTTTTCTAATTCCTCTTTTAAAATCTTTGAAGCAAGCATTGGATTAGCCCTACCACGAGTTTTCTTCATAATCTGCCCTATAAAATAATCAAATACTCTCTTACCATTTTTATAGTCTTCTACTAAAGAACTATTCTCACTTATTACTTCAAGAACAATAGATCTAATCTCATCCTCATTACCTATCTGACTTATCCCTAATTCTTCTACTATTACATGAGGCTCTTTACCAGTATCAAGTACTTTCTCTAATACATCTTTTCCTTGCTTTGAAGAAATAGTACCCTTATCAATTAAATTAATTAATTCTACTAGCATTTTAGGAGTCATCTTAATATCATCTATCGTTAAACTAAATTTATTTAAATATCCTATCACACTACCTGTAAGCCAATTAGAAGTATTTACTGGATTTCCTCCTAATCTAAGACATTCTTCATAATAATCAGATATCTTTTTATCCCTTACAATAGTATATGCATCCTTCTCATTAATAGAATATTCTTTAGTATAAGTACTAAATCTCTCATTATGTAGCTTAGGAATACTTTTCTTTATTTCCTCTACCCATTCACGTTCTATCTTAATAGGAGGTAAATTAGGATCAGTAAAATATCTATAGTCAATAGCATCTTCTTTACTTCTCATAAGAAAAGTCTCTCCAAGTGTTTCATCAAATCTTCTAGTTTCCTGAAGCACTTTCTCTCCCCTATTAAGAATCTCTGTCTGTCTCTTAACCTCACTAATAATAGCTTCCTTAACACTACTAAATGAATTAATATTCTTCATCTCAACCTTAGTACCAAGTTCCGTATCTCCTTCACGCATCAAAGAAACATTAACATCACATCTAATTTGTCCGCGATCACTTCTAGCATATGAAGTATCACAATACAAAAATATACTTCTAAGTCCCTCAAGAAAAGCTACTGCCTCATCTGCTGAATTAAGACAAGGCTCAGTCACCGTCTCAAGTAATGGAACTCCGCATCTATTATAATCAATTAAAGAATATGTATTATAATGATCCAAACTAGCCGTATCCTCTTCCAAATGAGTATCATGTATAAGCACTTTCTTATCTTCTCCATTAACATTAATCATAACATATCCATTAGTACCAATTGGATGCTTAAACTGAGTTATCTGATATCCCTTAGGTAAATCTGGATAAAAATAATTCTTTCTCTCAAAAGTTAAATATTCCGGTACCTCGCAGTGCATTGCAAGAGCCATCTTAATAGAATTCTTAACAGCTTCTTTATTAACTACTGGTAATATTCCCGGCATACCCAAATCTACTACTGATACATTACTATTAGGTATTGTTGAATAACTATTTCTTGATCTTGAAAAATTCTTACTATTAGATTTTAATTCACAATGTACTTCAAGTCCAATAACTGTTTTATACATCTATTTCACCTACCTTAGCCACTTGATTAGCATATCCCATCTCATGCTCTAACATATTAGCCATATTAAGTACTAAATCATCTTCCATTTGTCTTCCAGTAATATTTATTCCTACTGGCATATCCTTAATAAATCCAGAAGGTATCGTAATACTAGGATATCCCCCAAAATTACCAATAACTAAATGATTATCTAGTATTAAATACTTATCACTTAACTTGTCAGACCCCTCATCAAACTTAGGAGCTATTCCAGATCCAACTGGCATAATTAATCCATCATACTTCTTAAATAATTCATTCATCTTATCTACTATTAGTCTTCTAACTCTATAAGCATTCAAGAATAATTTTTCTTGATTCTCTCTTTGAAGAATATAACTACCAAGAACAAATCTTCTCTTAATAAGTTCACTAAATCCTTTAGTACGCGCATCTTTTATAATTTCATCAGGAGTCTTACCTTCTCCCCTTACTCCAAAATGAATACCCGTTAAATTAGCATCATTACTAGTAACCTCAGCACAAGATATAGACATATATGTAGGATACAATGCTAATAATAAATTCTTATCAATAGACTCCTCACATACTTCCATACCTAACTTCTCGCACTCTTGAATAACCTTCTTAAAATTATCTATTACCATTTCTAACTCTGGATCATTATCACTATTTTCTAATGCTTCTTTTATATAAAACATTTTTCTTCCCTTAACACTATCATTAATTGTAGCTAAATAATCCTTTCCATCATCCGGTAAACTAGTCATATCCTTATCATCATGGCCCTTAATTACATTCATAACCATTGCTGTATCATATACATTCCTAGCCATTACACCTAAATGATCTAAACTAGAAGCAAAAGCAAATAATCCATATCTAGATATTCTTCCATAAGTTGGCTTAAATCCTACTATTCCACCATACCCTGCCGGTTTCCTAATAGAGTCTCCCGTATCACTACCAATAGCAAAAGGTACAATACCAAGAGCCACAGCTGCTGCTGATCCTGCTGAAGACCCTCCTATAAGTCTCTCCTTACACCAAGGATTTCTTACTACTCCAGTATGCCCCGTAGTACCAGTACCACCCATTGCAAGCTCATCAAGTACTGTCTTTCCTACAAGTACTGCTCCTGATTTCTTTAACTTTTCATATATAGTAGCATCATATACCGGTACATAATTACTAAGTATATTTGAAGAAGCCGTAGTAAGTATACCCCTAGTAGATACATTATCCTTAAGAACATAAGGAATCCCCTTAAGTATCCCGTCCCCTTCTATCTTATACTCATCCATTATCGTTACGAAAGAATTATATTCATCCTGATACTTTATAGCCTTATCATGAGCTTCCTTAAATAGCTCTTCACTAGTTATCTTGCCCTCATCAAGCATCTCTTTCATTTCACTAATACTCTTACTCATTATTCCACCACCTTTGGTAACTTAACTTGATTATATAAAGTACTACCACTATTAAGTAAAATATCCTCAAGTGGCAATTCTTCTAATACTATATCCTCTCTTAAAGATGCAAATGTTTTTTCTATCGGATATATCAAAGGTTCTACATTCTCAATATCAGGAATATTTCCTATCAAATCCATCTGTTTTAGTATTATATCAAATTCTTCTAATAAAGTATCATATTCACTCTCATCCATTGTAAACATTAACTTATTAGCTAAAACTACTAAACTCTCTTTATCCATTCCATTACCTTCTTTCATTACATTAGTATATCATAAAATTACTTATTTTTCTCATTTTTCTTATCATTATCTTAACTTAATATGTATTTCTCTAAGTTGTTCTTCCAGAACATTACTAGGACATCCCATCATCTTATCTTCTCCTTGACTATTCATTGGAAATGCTACCACTTCCCTAATACTATCAGTCTCCTTAAGTAACTGAAGCATTCTCTCTATTCCAATAGCCATACCTGCATGAGGAGGAGCTCCATAATGAAAAGCTTCATACAACGAACTAAATCTCTTCTTAACCTCTTCTTCATTATATCCTACTAAAGAAAATACTTTCTTCATAATCTCTAGATCATGATTTCTTACCGCCCCAGAAGCCATCTCTATCCCATTACATACAAAATCATATTGATATGCTACTATATCTTGAATATCATCTCCATCTAAACTATCCATTCCTCCTTTAGGCATAGAAAACGGATTATGACAAAACTCATATCTATCATTATCTATATTAAATTCATACATTGGAAAATCTTTAATAATACAAAAACTATATATATTATCATCTATTAATCCCATCTTCCTACCAAGCATATCTCTTATTAAAGAAGCATACTTATAAGCCTTATACTTATCAGCTATAAAGAATATAACATCCCCCTTTTTAAGTTTACAATGCTCTATCAAACAATTTCTCTCATCATCACTCAAAAATTTATCTATCGGTCCATTAAAACTAAGATCATCCATTATCTTAAAATACCCAATACCTGGCATCCCTATCTCCTTAGCATATTCTACTATCTCATTAAACCAACTATTAGACTTATCAGCAATCCCTCTAACTACTATTGACTTAACTATTGTCTTTCTAAAAGGAGCAAAAGAACTATTTACTAGTATCTTTGACACATCCATTAACTTTAAAGGATTACGCAAGTCTGGCTTATCAGTACCATACCATTCCATACTCTCCTTATAAGTAAGCACCTTAAAACTACTTATCTTCTTATTACCAAATTTCTTAAAAATACTCTTAAATATCTTTTTTCCTTCTTCAAGTACATCTTCTTCACTAACATAAGCCATTTCTAAATCTAATTGATAAAATTCTCCATATAACCTATCACTTCTAGCATCTTCATCCCTAAAACATGGTGCTATCTGATAATATTTCTCAAATCCTGATACCATTAATAATTGCTTAAATATCTGTGGAGCTTGTGGTAAAGCATAAAATTTCCCTTTAAATTTACGTGAAGGAACTAAAAAGTCTCTTGCTCCTTCTGGAGAACTAGCTGTAATAATTGGTGTCTGTACCTCCAAAAAATTATCCCTATCCATCATCTTCCTTATATATTTAATAACTTCACTTCTAAATACAATCAAATCATGGTTCTTACTATTCCTCAAATCTAAATAACGATATCTAAGCCTTGTCTCTTCATTAACCTCATGACTAGTCCTAACTTCAAAAGGAAGAAGTCCTTTCACTTGACCTAACACCTTTAAAGAACTAACTAATATTTCAACAGTACCAGTACTAATCTTCTCATTGTAGTCGTCCTCCTGCCTCTTCCTAACCGTGCCACTTACCTGAATACTACTTTCTTTTAACAAATGCATAAATATCCTATCATCATTACTAACTAACTGAACCACTCCTGATTCATCTCTTAAGTCTACAAATAATATTCCTCCATGATCACGAATATTTTCTACAAATCCACACACCAAAACTTCCCCATCTTCTTCTTTGATCATTCCACAAAAGTGATCACGATATTTTTCTTTCATATTATCTCTCCTTTCCATAAGACGAAGACTTAAATATGAAAAAAACAGTCTTCATCCTTAAATAGGACGAACACTGTACATATCCGCGGTACCACCTACATTATTATAACTTTCATTATAATCCCTCTAAAGCTCTATCAAGCCCTGTAGTTAGATAACGGTCTACTTCCGTATTACTCTACTATTATTTCGAATAATCTGCTTCCAGGTGTTATTCATAATAATTAATTCTATTAGTTCTCACTATCTCTAACTCACTGTATTTATTTTATTATTATTACTTCTCCTGATCAACACATTTATTTATAAAACAATATTACCTCTTCCAAACATTCTTTGTCAAGAGAAATTTGTAGAAAATTTAATAAAACCCTCTAATACTGATTAATCATGCCACACTTCTCCATCTTATATTTCCAATATTCTTCATGTAATCTCTTAGCATAATTATTTGCCTTATAAAAGTAACTAGCATAATAATCAGTATCTCCTAAATTAGATAAAGCTACTACTATATATGGATTATTTGCAAAAACAATTGACACATCATGAATAGCTGTACCACTCCAACCACTCTTATTAGCTACCAAGTAATTATTATATCCCTGAATAAACTTTGGACTAGCATTCAAAAAATTATCCATAACTTCTTTCCCATACTCTTCATTTTCTAAATAAAAACGATATAACTCACTCATATAAATAACTGCATCATGAGCATTAGTAATTCCCCAATTATTATTAGCAGTAAATATAGCCGTAGTACCTAAAGAACTCCAAAAATTATACATATTTTCTCTACCATACCTATCCATAAGCATATTATGCGCTGCATTATCACTATAAACAGTTGAATAATTAAGAAGTGTCCTAACACTATAATCAGTATTAACACTATTGTTCTTTAGTACCCCACTACCAGTATTATAATATCTCCCAGTATATCTTAACTCTTCATCTAAATTAATCTTCCCCATACTAGCCATCTCATATATATATAAATCAGTTGGTCCCTTAATAGTACTAGCAGTAAATATAGCTTGATTCTCATTATAACTAACCATAAATCCCGTATATATATCCTTATAAGCAAAAGCAAAATAATTATTTGACTGATTATAATAATTATTAATCTCTTGGATTATCCCCTTAATACTATCAGGTAAATCATTAACATCTACCTTCTCATTAATACAATTAACAAGTTCTGATGCTGAAGAACCCTTAATTAACTCCGTAGATACACCTTCTCCTTCATTAATTATAGCCTCATTTGCTTCCTTCTTCTCAATAACCGTAAAATAATCTTCATACTCTAAAACTTTCCCATGATAATAAAAAGTCTTTATAACTGTCATACTAGTAAATACTAAAATTAATAAAGATATAATCATAATAAATTTCTTATTCTGAAATAATTCTTTTACCCCATCTAATTTATTACTATATTTATCCTTAAAATTATAAAAAGCATTAGTCTTCTTTTCCTTATATTCCTTCTCATCATTAAATATATCACTACTATTATCAGTAAATAAATCACTATCATTCTTAATACTTTTATATAACTGATTAAATTCTAGCTTATCTTTATCATCCATCTAAACCAACCTCTATATCTACTATAAACATTCTATCATAACAAAGAAAAAAAAGAAACAGTTCATCACCATTTCTCATATTTATATATATTATTTACTAACTGGAAGTACACTAATACTTCTTACTACCTGTAAAAGTTCTCCAGTACTCATTACATCACTTACTATATAATATTCTATTCCATTATTGAACCAACTAGCTGAATTATCATTAATCACTGCTAAAGAAGCTCCAATAAGTTCTACACTTCCATATGTTGGAATTATCTCTGGACTCTGACTATAACTAGCCGTTTCTTCTACTAAAGTAAATGCCTTATCTCCAGTAAATGTCAAGATCATTCTCTCTCCATCACTAGTACTAACTCTCTCTTGATTAGTTAAATAAGTATTAACTGGCAAATACATTGGATAAATTATATCATCAATAGTAGCTGTCTCCTTAGTATTATTATTTGTCTTATTCTCACTATTAGGTTCCTGAGCCTCATTATTATTATCATTTTTATTTGTATTACTATTTGTATTATTGTTTGTATTTGTATTAGTATTATTAGTAGTATTCTCTTTATTAGTATCTTTATTACTATTATCTTTCTTTACATCCTCAGTATTAAGTATTGAATTTAAATCAAAATACGTATCATTAAATTCTGTCTTCAAATCTATCTTATCAAATACCATCTTTATTTGTACATTACTATCTTTATCCAGTACTTCTACCTTAGTAGGTAAATAATCACGCGAGAAATATACCTTCTGAAGAACTAGCTTATCATTATTTGGATAATTTACTTTTGAAGTAAAGATATAACCTTCATTAGTATCCTCAAATAATCTCTCTGAGTCATTAGTAATATCATCTAATAAACTAGAAAGTAAATATACTTGTGAATTATTATATGGCCAATCACTTTGAAACTTAAAACTCTTATTAAGTGACGGTGTAATTACATATACTCCATCATTATTTCTAAGAATTACTTGCTTATGATCATTAACTGTATTAGTAAGTTCTATCTTATAAAAGTCTTCCTTCTTATAAGAAACACCTATCTTATACGTATAAACATCCTCATTATTCACAAGTTCCATATTACCAGATAAATAATAAGAATCTGTATTATTTACCTTATTTTGAAATTCTTTTAATACTGTCTTATCATCCTTCTTACCACATCCAGTTAAAATTAAACATATTAAAATTAAACATAAAAATATTTTTTTCACTATCCACCTCATTTTTTATCTTTATGGTAAATTATATGGTATTATTTTCTTAATATGATGAATAATTATATAATTTTTGGTAAAAATATTATTATCAAGGAGGATATAATGAATACACTATTTAAAACTACTCTAGTCCTAAGTATTATAGGATGTATCAATTGGGGATTAATAGGCTTATTTAATTTTAATCTAGTTGAATATCTCCTAGGAGATGGTGCTCTAATTACTCGTATCGTATACGTCTTAGTAATGCTATCAGGACTAATTAACATTGGTATTCTTACCAAAGACTTAGATAAATAGCCTATGGCTGTTTTTTCTTTATATAAAAAAATTAGATATCTCTATCTAACTTTATTATTAACAAATTCATCATTTTCAATCATTAATTTATTTAACATAAGAAGTTCATAAATACTCTCTATCATTATATCACATTTCTTATAATTATCTAAAGTATTATCAATTATCTTCTTCCTATCTTTTAATCTAACATCTATATTCATATAATCTACCAAAGGATCAAACTGTTTATCAACCTTAGAGTACATTCCTACAGCAGACATATTAAAAGCATTTGTACCAACACTACTATGAATACTATTATATAATTCTTCCATATCCCCTACTTCTCCACTATTCTTAATTGCTTCCAAGTTTAAATAATTCCTCTCATTATCTTGAACTGCATATTTCATTATAATCTTTTTATCATAAGCAATTACATCACTAGGTAACAAATAATCTTGCCCATTTATTTTTATATAATATTCCATATCATCATTCTCCCAATTAATTCCGACTGATTGAAAACTTTTTGGACTATCATCTTTTTCCATCTCTGCTCTAATTTTTCTTTTTTGATACATATCCATTATTTATCACTTCCATTCTCTATCATTCTTGTTTCATTTAAAAA
>OJAW01000806.1_pt1 | contig 20246 bp, 21 predicted proteins | sample 1589151 | NCBI WGS metagenome assembly OJAW01 (sample SAMN03283290) | human gut metagenome | biome: human-associated habitat; material: feces | host: Homo sapiens | place: Peru | collected 2012
TACTGCTACTATAGAATTATTATTCAAAAAAGATACTTCTACATTCTTAAGTTATCAAAAAGAAGGACAAGGTGGACAATATGAATCATAAGACAATTTTATATACAATAATAGCACTTGTTCTTAGTTCTAGTATCTTTTTCTTTGGATACAGAAAGTCATCTGATCCTCAAGAGGTTTATAGAGTTTATTTAGATGGTAATTCAATTGGACTAATATATTCAAAAGATGAGCTAGAACAATATATTGATAATGGTGAAAATGCAATTAAAGAGAAATATAATGTTGATAAAGTTTATATACCTAATAATCTAAAAATTGTAAAAGAAATAACTTATAATGAAAAAGTTGAGAGTGCGGCTTCTATTTATGATCAGATTAAGGAACAAGCCTCTTTTACTATCAAGGGTTATAAAATAACAATTAAAGGTGTAGAAGAAATGACAGAAGAAGGTACTGTAAAAAATGATGACGTTATAATCAATGTTCTTGATAAACAAGTATTTATTGATTCTGTTAATAATACAATTAAAGCTTTTATTGATGAAGAATCATATGATAAGTTTATGAATAATACACAAGAACCAATAAAAAATACCGGTACTTTAATAGAAGACATTTATGTTCAAAATGATATAGTAATAAAGGAAGCAAACGTTTCAATAAAAGATCAAATATTTTTAAGTAGTGATGACTTAAGTAAATATTTATTGTTTAGTACATTAGAAGAGCAGCAAAAATATACTATTCAACCAGGAGACACTATAGAATCTGTATCATTTAATAACAGACTTTCTATAGGAGAATTCTTAATTGCAAACGAACAATTTACAAGTGCTAGCAATTTACTTTATCCTGGCCAAGAAGTTTCGCTGGGATTAATTCAACCAGCATTGAAGGTAGTAGAGGAAAAGTATGTTGTAACAATTGAAGATAATGCATATACTACTATTTACGAAGATGATAACACTTTAGCTATGGGAACTGAAATAATAAAACAAAAAGGCGAAAATGGTACTTCACGAGTAACAAAAATTATTAAAGAAGTTAATGGTGAAATAAGAGAAGCACTACCTGTTAGTGAAGAAAAAATAAAACCTGTTGTTACTCAAATAGTAATAAGGGGTCAAAAATATGTTTCTGGAGTGGGAAGCTTAAGAAATTGGCATTGGCCTACTGCACCTAACTACGTTATAAGTAGTCCTTATGGATGGCGTTGGGGTAAATTGCATCAAGGAATTGATATTTCGGGTACTGGTTATGGTTCACCTATTTATGCTGTAAGCAATGGGGTCGTTGAAGTTGCAAAATATAATGATAGTATTAATGGTACTTATATACATATAAATCATAACAATGGATATTATACTGAATATGCACATATGGCTGATTTAAAAGTTCAAGAGGGTCAAACTGTTGAAGCTGGTCAATTAATAGGAACAATGGGAGCAACTGGATATGCATTTGGGGTTCATTTACACTTTGGTGTTTATTATGGACGTCCACATATTGGAACTTCAGTTAATCCTATGCAATTCTTCTAATGAAAATAAAAGTAATAGCAAGTGGTTCAAAAGGAAATTCCACATTATTAATTTGTGGTGAAACTAAAATATTAATTGACGCAGGTATACCAGCTTCGCATATTAATACTGCATGTTCGGAATTAGATATAAAATTAAGTGAAATAGACGGTATATTAATTTCTCATATTCATAGTGATCATATTAAAGGATTACCTCAATTGATAAAAAAATATCATTTAAAAGTTTTTGCAGCACCAGATTTGTTATATGATTTAGTAAATGTTATTCCTATTGAATCGATTGTGGTAGTTGATAATGATTTTTATATAAATGACGTTCATGTTTTATTACTAGCAACGTCACACGATGTTACATCATATGGTTTTGTTGTAGAGTATAATAACAGTTCATTAGTATACATTACAGATACCGGATATATTAATAGAAAATATTATAATATTACTAAAAATAGAAATATTTATATAATTGAATCTAATCACGATGAAGAAATGCTTATGAATGGACCATATCCTTATCATTTAAAGCAAAGAGTAGTAGGAGATAAGGGACACTTGTCAAATAGATATACTGGTAAATATTTAACAAAAGTTATTGGTGATAATACTAAGCTTGTTTTATTAGCGCATATTAGTGAAAATAATAACACCTATGATTTAGCTTTGAAACAAGTAAAAGAGGAGCTAACAAGTGCTGATGTCGAATTTGACAAATTGGTGGTAATGCATCAAAATGAAGAGTCAGATTTAGTAGAGGTATAGATGATAAAGATAATATGCGTTGGAAAAATTAAGGAAAAGTATTTAGATAGTGCTATTGATGAATACTTAAAGAGATTATCAAAATATACTAAAATGGAAATAATAGAAGTTCCTGATGTAGATGATAAGAACAAAGATATAATTTTAAAGAAAGAATCAGTATTAATAAGTAAACATATTGATTCTAAAGACTATGTTATTACAATGGAAATAGATGGTAAACAATTAGATTCTATTGAGCTAGCTAGACTGATTGATAATACTTTTATTAGTCATAGTAATATTACATTTGTAATAGGCGGTTCTTATGGTATCTATGAGGAAATAAAGAATCGTTCTAATTATAAGCTGTCTTTTTCAAAACTAACTTTTCCTCATCAACTATTCAGAGTAATATTATTAGAACAGATATATCGAGCATATAAAATAATTAATAATGAAAGTTATCATAAATAGGAGGTTCATATGATAGGTAATAATTGGGATAATTTATTAAAAGAAGAATTTAACAAAGACTACTTTAAAGATTTAATGGCCTTTGTCAAAGAAGAGTACAAAACAAAAACTATCTATCCAAAACAAAGTGATGTATTTAATGCTTTCCGTTATACAGATTTTAATGATGTAAAAGTAGTAATACTAGGTCAAGATCCATATCACGGACCTAATCAAGCCGAAGGATTATCTTTCTCTGTAAGCAATTCAGTCTTAAAACCACCATCATTAAAAAACATTTTTAAGGAACTAGAAAGTGACTTGGGAATACCATTTCCGGAATTAAACTCACTTAAGCCATGGGCAAAAGAAGGCGTTTTACTTCTAAATGCCGTCTTAACAGTAGAAGAACATAACCCAACTTCTCATAAAGATCATGGCTGGGAAACGTTTACGGATGATGTAATTAAAATAATCAATAAAAAAACAACACCGGTAGTGTTCATATTATGGGGATCATATGCTAGAAATAAAAAGAGTCTAATAACAAACCCAATTCATTATATAATTGAGTCTCCACATCCATCTCCTTTTTCTGCCTATAATGGTTTCTTCGGAAGTAAACCATTTTCTAAAACAAATGAGTTCTTAAAAAGTAAAGGTTTAAAAGAAATAAACTGGCGAGTAGAATAATAATTTACACCTAATTGAGTAAACAAAATAAAAAATCAATACATAAAATGTTAAAATAATTAAATATATATATAATTAATATATAAAGTAAAGAGGTTGGTGATATCATGACAGCAATGGATATTTATAATAAAATAGAAAATCCGTTATTAGACGATGACATAGTCAAAAAAGTAATGGAAGATTTAGGCAAGTCTGCACTTCCTGGAGAGACTAAACCATTTTATACCATATTAACTGAGAATCATAATTCTAAGGATACCACAGCATATGACCTAAAAGCAGTGGATGAATTTTATGTCACTGTTTTTAACATTTGGAAAAAATCATTTCTAAATAAATATGCTAATCCTGATACTCTCAGTACTTATTCAGCATATGATATATTTGATGCCTTTCGCAGAGAAAAACTTGCTAAAATAAAGTCTGTTCTTAATACATCACCTGAATTTACAACGAAAAAAGAAATCGAAGATTATTTTTCTAGTCAGGGACTAGGTGGATATATTGGCAAGGATGATTTTATGTACCTATCCTATGCTCCTTACTTTCATTTTCGTACTGTCGATATAAAGCCAGATAAAGGTGATACATATCACACAAAAAATATTCATCATCGTTTATATTTGAACATAGATAGAAAAAATATTCATAAAGTTGCTAAAAAGATAGTAGAAAAATGTGAAGCCAAGGATTTATCATTTTATTTCAAAATATTAGAAAGTTCAACTATTGAAAAAGATGAAAGTCTAGTCTTATATTCATCAGACGAAAACTTATTATCATACTATAAAATACTTCAAGAAATAGGTAAAGAAATGCCAGAAATTACCAAAAATACTGAAAGACCAGTTTTATTAGCCGGTCTCTTAGATGGCTGGATTGGCTATGGAACAGACCCAGATATTCCTGGTTCACGACTATCATATAATATGTTACGTTCTAATATTATGGAAGAGGCCCTTGATTCTACTTATAGAAATTTCACACTTGATCACTTAGGTGCCAAAATAGTCTCTAAAAACGAAGAAATGACTTTTCAAAATTACATACTAGAAAATTTAATAAAAGCAAGAGTTAGCAATAATCCTATTTCAGCAGAGCAAAAAGCTATGCTAAAAGAAACATTCAATAAGCAATTAATGGAATACCTAGATAAAGGACCAGAAGCACAAATAGTAAAAGCCTCTTATCCACCAGTCACTATATCAACAACACCTCAAGAAGTACAAAAGACTCTAAGAGTAATAGGTGGTAGACTATTATCAGATAATAAAGAAGTACATCAGGAGTTATTGGAGGAAGTAAGAAAAATATCTCCAAAATACAATGTCTTACCAGACAATTTATGTTTTAATATCAAAACGAAAGAGCAGTTAGAAGAATATGATAAAAATGCCCCTCGGATAATGGGCCTATATCAAAGTCTTTGCCAGGAGGCAGAAAAAAATAATCAAACTCCTCCAAGAAATATAACTTTAACAGAGCCATTAAACTATTATTATGATTATTTAAGTAACTATGAGGTAAAACTTAAGGCAATTACTTCTAATTTAGATAGTTCTCTAGAGCCAACAGAGGAATTACCTGTAGAAGAAATAAAAAGTCAACTTAACGAAAAAACAAAAAGTCAACTTTTATATGATGACAGACTACAAGAGGAAATTAGAAAACAATTTAGCGAAGCCATAGACAGAGTTGCTCGTAATGCCCTAAAAAAAGAAGTACAGAAAAGAGCAGCAAAGGCCTCAACATCGACAGAGCAACAAGAAACACAAAGAAAATTTGTAATATCTCCAACATCGACAGAACAAAACAAGCCTTTAGCAACAAGCGCATCTCCTCAATATCAACAAAAATCAGTTGCTCAAAGTCAACAGTCTCAATCTAATGACTTAACAGAAAGATTAGATGAAACTGAATTATCTCAAGAGGTTGCCAAACAAGTCAACAAAATAAAAGATCAATCATCTCCGGTTGTTTCTGATATAGATGCAAAAGTTTCTCCACAAGAGAAACCATTAAAAGAACAACCTACAACACCTACTTCAGTCAAAGAAAATTATGAAAATTTACCTTCTTCATCTTATCGTTTTAAAAGAGAAGACATAATTCAAGATGAACTATTAACTCCAATAAATAGGCCAGTTCAAAATATAGATTTTGCTGAAGAAGAACAAACACAACAAACCGAACCAATGTCATCTACGGGATTTACTCCTGCACCAGACCAACACAGTACTTTAGCCACTTCATCTTATCGACTACAAAGAAATAAGATTATCCAAGATGAATTATCAAAAAAAGCCGTATTTCCAACTAGCAGTCAGGAAGAGTTATATAACATGATAAAAGGCCAAATTATTCAAGATGATCTTGCTAAACCAAGACAAAAATAATAAAGAGAAAAGTATAATCAAAGACTTTTCTCTTTTTAATATCCATTATTCACTCAACAAAATTTTTCCATTTAAACTTTTCGTATAAACCTACATCTTCAGTTAAATAATCTCCTAATTACTCTGTGCCTGAACAACCGTAATAGCAACAACTCCAACTATGTCATCAACAGAACAGCCTCTAGATAAATCATTAACTGGAGCCGCTATACCTTGGCATATTGGTCCATAAGCCTCTGCCTTTGCTAGACGTTGTACTAACTTATAAGCGGAATTTCCAGCATCTAAATCAGGGAATACTAATACATTAGCCTTACCTGAAACTGAACTATCTGGTGCCTTTGTTTTAGCAACATCTGGTACAATAGCCGCATCAACTTGTAATTCACCATCTATATTATATTCTGGATACTTTTCCTTAGCAATCTCACATGCCTGGACTACTTTTGTGACATCATCATGTTTTGCACTTCCTTTGGTAGAATGTGAAATCATTGCTACATTAGCCTGCATTCCCGTAAGTAACTTAAAACTATCAGCAGCACTTTTCGCAATCTCGGCTAACTCTAAAGAACTTGGATTTTGTACAAGGCCAGAATCCGCAAATACAAAGGTACCATTATAACCATATTCACAATCTGGAACACACATCACAAAAAAGGCTGAAACTAAAGCACAATTTTCTTTAGTTTTTATTATTTGTAAAGCCGGCCTTAAAGTATTAGCCGTAGAGTGACATGCTCCTGATACAATACCATCAGCATAACCTCTTCTCACTAACATACAACTAAAATACATATAATCATTTAAAATTAAATTTTTAGCCTCATCATAAGTTAATCCCTTATTTTTTCGTAAATTAACTAACTCCCCAATAATATCCTCTGTCTCTCCATACGTCTTAGGATTAATTACTTTAATCAAGTTAAAGTCAAAACTACTATCTAATTCCTTAATCTTATCAACTTCACCAATAACAATTACCTTAGCAATACCCTCACTAGCAACAATACCTGCTGCTTCAAGCACTCTCTTATCCATAGACTCAGGTAAAATAATAGTTTTCAAATTACTTTTGGCTCTACTTTTAATATCTTCAATAAAACTCATATAATAACCCTCTATCTATCGTTTAATATTTCAAACATTTCCTTTTTCTCATTACTATAAAAATCTTTTTTCTTATATCTTTTAACAAATCCAATAATACTAGAAGGAAAAGAAACAATCAACTTATTAAATACAGTAACATTGTCATTATAAAATTTCTCAGCAGCCGTTAAATCAATATCATTTTTCTCTAAATCATCCATTATAGTCATCAATGACTCACTCTTAAGTAATTTTTCATTGTCATCGATAGTTTTAAGTACCTCATTATATCCATTCTTTAAAGCATTACTAAGTTCAAAATGACTTATCTCATCCATTTTAATTTCACCAATCGCTGGTAAAAAATCTTTTAACTTTAATTCTTTAATTATAATTGGACAACATCTCTGCAATAAATCATATTTCTTATGTAACAATACTTCAATATTATTTTCTGCTTCCTCTATCTTTATAATAGCAAATAAAAATTTATTATTAATAATTGTAATAAAAAGGATAAGTATTGCTAAAACAACAACTACGCCTATAATTATTTCAAATAACATCTAACCACCTCTAATTATTACAATTATATCAAAATACTTAAACTTTAACAATCTAGTCCCTTAAATTTACAAAAAAATAAACACCGAAGTGTTTATAAAATTCAAAATATCTAAAATACTTAAAAATTAAGCCGTATAAATTGCATACCAAATTGCTAAAACTAAAAGAACTATTATAATAGCAACTGTAAGGAACATTCCAGCAAAGATTCCTCTTTTTAAGAATTCAATATGATATTTCTTTTCTTTTTTATCTTTGAAATAAAAATATAGTACAATTCCTACTGGGAAATTACATAATCCACATAGTACTAATAAAGCACGTTCTTCTTGAGAAACGGCTTTTTCACACTCAATTATTTCTTTTTCTTTATCCTTTTCCTTTTCCATACGTATCCTCCTATATTGACTATTATATCAAAGTTAAAATAATTAGACAATATTAGGAAGCTGTATAATTACTATTTTTCTCATCGAAAGTCTGATCCGTAGAACTAGGCTCCGTTCCTTTTATAAAGTACATAAGTTTCTTCTTTGTACTATTATCAGTAACAGGCTTCCCAGAAATTGGTTCCACGAACATTGCTGAAATATTACTAGGCATCTCATACCACGCCTCCGGTTTACCGGCCTCATAAGCCTCAGTAGTCTTAAACCAAATATTTTGTGCATACTTATATTCAGACGTACTAAGAGACTTATTATCATCATAGCCAATCCAAACAGCAGTAACAATATCCCTATTAAAACCAATATTCCAGTTATCAGAATTAGTAGTACCAGACTTTAATCCATATTTATGAGTAAGTTTAGAAGCAAGAGTTATAGCAGTAGGGTAATTATAATCAATATAATCTGGATCATACGTAGCCGTTAACAAATTATTAAGAATAAAAACGATACTAGAATTAAGAACTAGTTCCTTACTATCATCTGCCTCATACAAAACATTTCCCTTCGCATCAACGACCTTTTCAATTAAATGAGGCTTTACTTTATATCCTAAATTAGCAAAAGCCGAGTATCCTGCAGCCATCTCAATAATACTAATTTCATTAGTTCCAAGTGGTAGAGATGGTACATTCTCAAGTTTAGCCGTTATTCCAACTCTTCTTGCTACATTTATTAAAGCATCTCCTCCTAAAAATAAATGTGTCTTAACTGCATATATATTCTCAGAATAGGCAATAGCAGTCCCCATCGAAATAGGTTTATTCCCGTACGTATTATTATAATTATTAGGAGCATAATCATCTTGATTATTAAAAGTAAAAGTAGTCTTTTCACTAGTAAAAGCCGAACTAGAAGTAAAACCATTTTCTAAAGCAGCGTAGTATAAATATGGTTTCATAGTAGAACCAACCTGTCTTCTAGATTCAATCGCTCTATTATATGAAGACTTATTATAATCTCTTCCTCCAACTAAAGCAATAATTCCACCAGTATTAGGATTCATCATAACAGCAGAAGTCTCAATCTTAGACTCCTCTGGAAGAGTTTCTTTTATATTTTTCTCTAAGCTCTGTTGTGCCTTAATATCTAAATTAGTATAAATTTTAAGACCCTTACTATCACTATAAGATAAAGGAATAGAATCTATATCTTTTAACTCTTTTAATACAGCATCTTGATAATACATAATCGTACTAAGTTCTTCACTATTATCTACTCCTGAAAAAACTAGCTCCTCATCATAGGCTTCATTTTTCTCCGCTTCAGTAATAACTTTATTTTTTACCATCAACTCAAGTATAGTTAACTGCCTTTTCTTAGCCAAATCTAAATTAACAATGGGCGAATAATTTGCTGGTGACTTAGGTATACCAGTCAAAATGCTAGCCTCAGCCAAGTCCAAGTCTTTTGCCGACTTATTAAAATAAAACTTACTAGCATTTTCTATTCCATACATTCCATGACCATAATTGATAGTATTTAAGTACCCTTCTAATATTTCATCTTTTGAGTAATTTGCCTCTATCTTCATGGTATACCACATCTCATCCCATTTTCTCTTCCACGTCTTATCAAAGTCTAAAAACAAATTCTTAGCATATTGCTGTGTAATAGTCGAAGCCCCTTGCATAGTCTTACCAGATGTAATATTTATATAACTAGCCTTTAAAATTCTAAAGAAATCAAACCCAAAATGCTTATAAAAATTCTTATCTTCCGTATATATAGTAGCCTTAATCAAATAATCAGATATCTCATCTAAACTAATCCATTCCTTAGACTCATTTCCCTGGAAAAAAACATTTTCTTCCGAATCATAAAGTACTAAGTTATTAGCACTATATATTTCTGGTTTAGGAGAAGTTTTAATATAAATAAATATTCCTCCACATAATAATATAAGTAGAAGAAAATTAAGTCTTAATAATTTAAAAATCTTTTTACGCATACTAAATTTCTCCTTTCCCTATTAGTATTATTTTTTAAAAGTCAAAATATGTATTAAATTTTAATGTTTTGTGTTATAATCTAATCTATAAATTTGTGGTGGTGATTTATGCCTAAAATACGAGTAAAAGTAACAACTATTTCTAATGGTCAAGAAAACAATTATGAGATAAATGCTCTATTAAAAAAAGATAAAATAATATATAATGAACCTGATCCTAAAAAGACTAAAGTTATCTTTGATTACTCAAATAATTTACTTATTAGGAAAAACAAGGACTTAGAAATGGTTTATGAATTTAATTTAGAAAAAGAAACTATTGGTAGTATTGAAGTAAAGTCCTTAAAACGTTATTTAAACTTAAATATTGCCACACAAAAATATGAAGTATTAGAAAATAATTTAGATTTAATTTTTCTAGTTGAAGGCGAAGAAATAGGATATAAATTAGAGGTGATAAAATGAGTATAATTACAAATCTAGAAAAAGAAATACAAGGAATTATAAAAAATGCCGGCTATGAAATAGAAAACTTTTCATTACAACCATCATCTAGAGTAGACTTAGGTGATTATCAAATTAATGATGCTATGTCTTTAGCAAAAACTTATCATAAAAATCCTCATCAAATAGCAGAAGATATTAAAAATGAATTAGAAAAGAGTCCTAAATTTACTAATATCAATGTAGCAGGACCTGGTTTTATTAATATTTCTCTAAAGGATGAATACTTAGTAGAAATACTAAATATGATTAATAATGATATTAATACAATCATCGATAAAAGAGAGCCTAAGAATATAATTCTTGACTATGGTGGAGCAAACGTTGCTAAAGCCCTACATGTTGGTCACTTAAGAAGTGCTAATATTGGTGAGGCAATCAAAAGACTAGCAACCTTACTTGGTTATAGTGTTATAGGAGATGCTCATCTAGGTGACTATGGTAGACCTTTAGGTTTTGTTGTTTTAGAAATAAAGAAACGCTACCCAGACTTACCATATTTTGATGAGTCATATACTGGTGACTATAGTGAAGTAGAATTACCAATCACTAATGAAGACTTAGAAAAAATCTACCCAGAAGCCTCACAAAAAGCCAAAGATGATGAAGCATACTTAGAAGAAGGCCGTGACGTAACTGCTAAAATTCAAAGTCATGTTCGTGGCTACTATGATTTATGGAAGAAAGTAATAGAAATATCAAAAGCCGATATTAAAAAGGTTTACGATGAATTAAATGTTCATTTCGAATTATGGCTAGGTGAAAGTGATGCTGCTGAATACTTTGATGAATTAAAAGAAATATTTGAAAAAGAAAATTTACTAGAAGATAGTAATGGAGCCAAAATAGTAGATGTCAAAGAAGATACAGATAAAGCACCAATGCCACCATTATTATTCTTAAAATCTAATGGTACAATCTCTTATGCTACTACAGATTTAGCAACCATTCTACAAAGACAAAAACAATATCATCCAGATGAAATCTGGTATTGTACAGATGCTCGTCAAGAGTTACACTTTACTCAAGTATTTAGATCTGCTCGTAAAGCCCATTTAGTTGACGAAGATCAAAAACTAGATTGGTTTGGTTTTGGTACTATGAATGGATCAGACGGAAAACCATTTAAAACAAGAGATGGTGGAGTAATGTCTCTAAAAGGTCTAATTGACTTAGTAAATGAAGAAACTCTAAAAAGAATTAACAAAGATACTGTAAGTGAAGAAGAAAAAGACAAAGTAGCAAGAACAGTTGCAATCGCAACCTTAAAATATGCAGACTTTATCCCATATCGTGGTACAGACTACATTTTTGAACTAGAAAAATTTGCTGACCTAGAAGGAAAAACTGGTCCATATCTACTATATTCAACAATAAGAATGAAGTCTCTTCTAGCAAAAGCTAAAGAATTAACTCAAGACACATCAAAGGTAGTTTCAACAAAGACCGAAAAAGATATTGTCCTAACAATTCTAAACTTACCAAATATCTTAAACAAAGCCTTAGATTCAAAATCACTAAATGATATAGCAGAATATATTTACAAATTAACATCTCTATACAATAAATTCTATTCAGAAAACAAAATAATTACTGAAGAAGATTTAGAAAAACGTGAATCTTGGTTAGTATTAACAAATACTGTCTACAATATAAACATGATGTTACTAGATGTATTAGGAATACCAATACCAGAAAAAATGTAAAAAAGTGTTGTAATTGATAAAGATATATGTTATAAGTTTATTGGTAATTTTATTACCCAGTCAAAAACTGAAATTATACATATAATGTTTTGAATATAGGAGGTCCATATGAGCATTAAAAAAATGACAAAGGATGAACTTGAATTATTATCTAACAAGGATATTACAAATTTAATTTTAGAAGAAAGTAAAAAGCCAATGAAAACGGCTGACTTATTTAAAAAGATTATCAAATTACTAGAACTACCAGAAAAAACATTTGAAGATAAGATAGCAGATTACTATACCGCTCTAGCAACAGATAAGAGATTTATCTTATTAGAAGATGGTAGCTGGGATTTACGTAGTCGTCATACATCAGATAAAGTTGTTAAAGTAACAGATGAAGACGATGAAGAATTAGATGAAAATAAAGAAGAACTAGATAACCTTGATGAAGAAAACGATGATGAAGATTCATACGATGACACAGATGACGATGATTCATACGATGATACTAATGAAGAATTAAAAGATTTAGTAATAATCGATGAAGATGAATTAGAACTAGAACAATAATATCTAGTTTTTTTTTCAGAGGAAGTATGCTATAATACCAATGAAATGACCGAGAAAGGGTGAAAAACATGATTGAACGTTTAGAAGCAACATTAGAAAAGTATCAATACCTTGAAAATGAATTAACTAAACCAGAAGTACTTAGTGATATCAAAAAGACAAGAGAATATTCTAAAGAGATGTCTAATATTGAAGATATCGTTAATTGTTACAAGAAGTATAAAAAGGTATTAGAAGGTATTGAACAAGCCAAAGAAATGTTAAAAGATCCTGAAATAGGAGAAATGGCAAAAGAAGAATTAAAGGCTTTAGAAGAAGAAAAAGAAACTTTAGACGGAGAACTAGAAATCCTACTAATTCCAAAAGATCCAGATGATGACAAGAACGTTGTTATGGAAATAAGAGGAGCAGCAGGTGGAGATGAGGCTAACATCTTTGCTGGAGACTTATTTAGAATGTATACTAGATATGCTGAAAAGAAAGGTTTCACATACCAAGTATATAACTCTGTAGATGGAACTGCAGGAGGATTCAGCCAAATAGAATTAATCATTAAAGGTAAAAATGCTTATTCAATTTTAAAATATGAATCAGGCTCACATAGAGTACAACGAGTACCAGTAACAGAATCAAATGGTAGATTACAAACATCAACCGCAACAGTTCTAGTTATGCCAGAAGTAGATGAAGATATTGATATTGAAATCAATCCAAATGACTTAAGAATTGACATTTATCGTTCATCAGGTTGTGGTGGACAAGGAGTTAATACAACAGACTCAGCTGTTAGAATTACTCATTTACCAACAAATACCGTTGTTACATGTCAAAATGAACGTAGTCAAATTCAAAATAAAGAACAAGCCCTAAAAGTATTAAAATCAAGACTTTACGAGTTGGAGCAACAAAAGAAATTAGAAGAAGCAGGTACTGCTAGACGTAGTAAAATTGGTACAGGAGATCGTGCTGAGAAGATAAGAACATATAACTATCCACAAAATCGTGTTACAGATCATCGCATCGGTTATACTACTAAAAACTTAGATAGAGTAATGGATGGAGATTTAGATGATATTATAAATGCTTTAATCCAAGAAGATCAAAAACGAAAATTAAAAGGAGAAACAGAAGAATAATGACAGTCGAAAATCTTCTGTTTTTTGCTAAACAACACATTCATTCCAACCATGCCAAAATACTTTTAGCCGAACTTCTAAATAAAAATCCCCTAGAACTACTAAATTATTTAAACCTAGAAGTAGATGACAAAACTATTGAAACTTATAAAGCCTACGTAAAAGCCTTAGAAGAAGGTAAACCTCTACAATATGTAATGGGTTATGTTAACTTTTATGGCAATACCTTCGAAATAAATGAAAATGTCCTAATACCAAGATATGAAACTGAAGAGTTAGTTGAAAAGACCATTGAGTTTGCTAAAAAGTTTTTCACAACTCCTGTGGATATAATTGATTTAGGAACAGGTTCAGGTGTAATAGGTCTAACTCTAGAAAAAAAACTTTCCACAAATTCTGTGGATTTAGTCGATATAAGTAAAAAAGCTCTAGAAGTTACCCACAAAAACTGTGTAAAACTAAATTCTAAAGCCACTCTAATTGAAAGTGACATGTTTAAAAATGTGGAAAAGCAGTACGATATAATTATTAGTAATCCCCCATATATAAAAACAGATGAAGAAATAGAAGAAATAGTTAAAAATAATGAACCAAGTCTAGCTCTATATGCTGGTAAAGATGGCTTGGATTGCTATAAAAAAATACTGCAAGATATTCTTCCCCATACTAAAGAAAGATGTCTAATTGCTTTTGAAATAGGTATGACACAAGGAGATGCTATTAAAGATTTAGTGAAAGAATACTTACCAAATACTAAAGTAGAAGTCTATAAAGATTTATCAGAAAGAGATAGAATGTTATTTATTTTTAAAAATCTTGAATAAAATATTAACTAAAACCTCACTATTAAAATGAAAGTGAGGTTTTTATATGAAAAAACTCTTAATAATTTTATCAATAATAGTCCTTGCCCTAACCATAACTAAAAAGGAAAACGTCGTTGTCCCAACAAACTCAATCAGATTTAGAGTGATTGCTAATAGTAATACCGAACATGACCAAGATGTAAAAAAGACTCTTGTAAAAAATCTACATAGTGAAATAAGACATATAAATACTTATTCAAAAGACATATCTTCATCAAGAAAAATAATTCAAGAAAATATTCACAACTTTGATAAAGTAATTGAAAAGACCATAGAAAATGAACCATACAATAACACCTATAATATTAATTATGGTACTAATCACTTCCCAGAAAAAGAGTATAAAGGAGTAATTTATCAAGAGGGAGACTACGAATCTTTAGTTATAACTCTAGGGGATGGCTTAGGTGATAACTTCTGGTGTGTCTTATTTCCTCCACTATGTCTTTTAGAAGCAGAAGATACAGAAACAGACGAAGTAGAATACACATCCTTCATAAAAGAAATCATAGACAAGTATTTTTAAGATATAAAAGAATAAAATATATAAGGTGATATAATGCAACAACTCCTTATATATTTTTTTATTGCCCTAGGCCTAAGTATGGATGCCTTTTCTTTAGCAATAGCCTATGGTACTAATAAAATAAGTTTAAAAAAAGAATTACTTTTAAGTATTTTTGTCGGCCTTTTTCACTACATAATGCCTCTTCTTGGTACTATAATTGGTGAAAAATTAAACTTTATTATTAATGGTTCAAACATTATAGTTGGTCTAATTTTTTTAATCCTAGTCGCTGAAATGTATACCTCAATCGATGAAGAAAAAAAAGGTATGATTACAAACTTTCTCTCCATACTTTTCTTTTCTCTTACCGTAAGTATTGATAGTTTCTCTGTAGGAATAGCCCTAGGTATAACAAAAAATTATACGTCAGTTGCCTTTATAATCTTCTCCATAGTAAGTGCAACCTTTACTTTACTTGGTTTACTTCTAGGTAAATACCTATCCCAAAAACTAGAAAAAAAAGCCACTTATTTTGGAATTATCATTTTAGTCTTACTAGCCCTAAAATACATTTTTCTAGGCTGATTTACGTGTATTTACTTAATAATAGTCTCAAATTATTGACAAAAGAATTTAATTTTCTTATGATTTAATTGGGTGATTATAATGTTATCTAATTTTATTGAGATGTTACAAAAAGCCAAAGAAAATCATTATGCTGTACCACATTTCAATATTAATAATTTAGAATGGACAAAATACATATTAGAAGAATGTAATGAATTAAATATTCCTGTAATTTTAGGAGTAAGCGAATCTGCCGCTAAATACATGGGTGGCTACTTAGTAGTAACTAACATGGTAACTGCGTTAATTAAAACATTAAATATAACTATTCCTGTTTGTCTACATTTAGACCATGGAAGTAGTTTGGAAAGTTGTAAACAAGCAATCGATGCTGGATTTTCATCAGTAATGATAGATGCTTCCAAACATGAACTATCTGAAAATATAAAAATAACTAAAGAAGTAGTAGAATATGCTCATGCAAAAGGAATAAGTGTCGAAGCCGAAGTTGGTCATATAGGAAAAACAGAAGACGTAGTCTCTAGTTCTACTAATGCTACTTTAGAGGATTGTCTAGAGTTATATGAAAATACTAACATAGACTCTCTAGCCCCAGCCTTAGGTAGTGTTCATGGTTTCTACAAAGGAGAGCCTAACCTAGACTTTGAAACTATGCAAAAAATAAATGAAACCTTACCAATTCCTCTAGTATTACATGGTGGAACTGGTATTCCTAATGACAAAATTCAAAAAGCCATTCAATCAGGAATATCTAAAATAAATATAAATACTGATTTACAAGCAGTATGGAGTAAAGAAGTAAGAAAATATCTACTTGATAATGAAACTGTTTATGATCCAAGAAAAATAATCGGAGCAGGTGAGCCTGCAATGAAACAAAGAGTACGAGAAATAGTAACCTTATTTGGAACAAAGTTATAATATATATTAGGTAGATGGAGGTGTAGAATGAAAATAATTGAAATAGACGGAGGACATAAATTAACAGGGTCCATAAGAGTATCCGGAGCGAAAAACGCAACAGTTGCCTTAATACCAGCCGCAATTCTAACGGATGAAGAAGTAACTATTTGTAATGTCCCAGAAATAACTGATACTGAAGCCTTATGTGACATCTTAAAAAGTTTAAATGTCAGTATCAAAAGAGCCAGTGAAAGTATAATTATTGATCCAAAAGAAATGGAAAATATCGAAATAGCTGAAAAGTACTCTAAAAAATTAAGAGCTTCATATTATTTTATGGGTGCTTTATTAAGTAAGTACGGTAAAGCAGTTATGTATTTCCCAGGTGGTTGTTCGATAGGAGCAAGACCAATCGATCTACATTTAAAAGGATTTGAAGCCTTAGGTGCCAAAGTAATTGTAGACAAAAACAAATATACAGTCGTAGCCGATGAACTAAAAGGTGCTAATATTTATCTAGACATTGCTTCAGTAGGAGCAACTATAAATATCATGTTAGCAGCCGTAAAAGCCAAAGGAACAACTGTCATTGACAATGCTGCTAAAGAACCAGAAATAGTAAATGTTGCTACTTTCTTAAATAATATGGGAGCAAAAATAACAGGAGCTGGAACTTCTACAATAAAAATAGAAGGAGTAGATTACCTACATCAATGCTTTCATGAAGTAATACCAGATAGAATTGAAGCCGGAACTTATATTATTATTGGTGCCCTAAATGGTGCTCCATTAAAAGTAACTAATATCATTCCAGAACATCTAGATGCTCTAATATCTAAACTAGAAGAAATTGGAGTAAACCTAGAACTAGGTTCAGATTACGTTATAATAAATAGTCAAGATACTTATAAATCAACAACTATAAAAACTGCTGTTTATCCAGGTTTCCCAACTGACTTGCAACAACCATTCTCCGTACTATTAACCCAGTCATCTGGCAAATCAAAAGTAATAGAAACTATTTGGGAAAACAGATTTATGCATATTCCTTATTTAAGAGAATTAGGTGCTGATGTTACCGTAAAAAACCAAACAGCAACTATAATTGGTCCAACTAAGTTAACTGGAACTCAAGTAGTCGCAACTGACCTAAGAGCTGGAGCAGCCATGGTAGCGGCAGGTCTTAAAGCCGAAGGCAAAACAGTTATAACTAATGCTGAACATATACTTAGAGGTTATGAAGATATAGTCGAAAAGTTATCAGAAGTAGGTGCTAAAATAAGAATAAAAGAAATATAATTTAATAGTTATATTTCTTTTTATTTTGGAGGTACTTATGAAATTTATAAAAAAACACTATAAACTTATAATTACCATAATTGTTATCTTATTAATATTTCTAATTTTCAAACTAAACAATAAAAATAATCAAAACTATATTTCTCTAGGAGATGGTTATGCTCTAGGCAAAAACTCTTATGGCCAAATAGATTATGGCTATAGTGATTATTATAAAGATTACTTAAGTACTAATGATTATCTTAATAGATATATAAAGTCCTTCTCAACAGAAACAATGACTATTAATTCTCTACTAGACAGTATTTCTATAAATAAAAAAATAGTTTTACATGACCAAGAATACAACTTAAAACAAACTCTAAGAGAAAGTACTATTCTAACTCTCTCAATCGGTTTAAATGATCTTATCTATCAAATGAGCCTAAGTGAAGAACTAACTGATTCAACTATTGATAAAATAATTTCTAATATTGAAAAAGACTATAAAAAACTAATCCGAGAAATAAAAAAGCACTATCAATATGACATATATGTAGTTGGTTACTACAGTGTAAATGCTAATACTTATCTAAATAAAGGTATTAGAAAATTAAATAATATCTATAGAAATGATAAAGATGTTATCTATATAGATACCTACAGTCTCTTCGAATCTAATAAATCCTATCGTTCTAGAAGTCAAAGTATTTACCCAAATAATAAAGGATATGAAGCAATATCAAGACAAATAGTCTTAAAAACATCAAAAAAACTTGAAAAGTCTAGAAATAACTGATATACTAATAACGCATTTAATTACTATGACTAATGTTGTCATGGCGGAAGGAGAGAAGAATATGAAAAAGGATATACATCCAGAAATGATGGATTGTACAGTAACTTGTGCTTGTGGAGAAACTTTTACAGTTAAATCAACTAAACCTGAAATCTCTGTTGAAGTTTGTTCTAAATGTCATCCATTCTATACTGGAAAACAAAGTAGAGCATCTCGTGCTGGTAGAGTTGATAAATTCAATAGAAAATATGGCCTAGATCAAAATAAAGCTGCTTAATCGCAGTTTTTTTATTTTTTATTGAAATGTTTATGTTTAACAATATCCGTGTTATAATTAAAGCATACATAAATAGTCAAAATAAAAAGATTATTTACAAGGAGGAATAAAATGAAAATAGGTTTTGCATCTGATCATAGAGGCTATGCTTTAAAAGAAAAACTAATATCTGAATTAAAAAAAGAAAATTATGAAATAATAGATTATGGAACTTACTCCGAAGAATCAACTGATTATCCAGATTATGCCTTTTTACTAGGCAAAAACGTTATGAAAAAAAATGTTGACTTTGGAGTTGCTATATGTGGTTCCGGAATTGGTATTAGTATTGCCTGCAATAAAGTAAAAGGAATTCGTTGTGCTAAAGTAACTACTAAAGAAGAAGCTGAAGTAACAAGAATTGATAATAATTCAAATATAGTTGCTTTTGGAGAAAAAACATCTTTTGAAGATGCTCTAGCAATAGTAAAAACATTTATTACAACAGAGTTTTCTAATTTAGAAAAACATCAAAGAAGAATAGACAAAATAACAGCATACGAGGAAAATAACTAATGTCTGGCAAATTCTTTCTATATGTAGCTGTAACAATACTAGTTGTTTGGGCACTAGACTCTGTAAATATAAATCAAATTTTCAAAAAAAATAAAGTACTACAAGCACGTGTCTTTTACTTTTTATTAGGCATATCAATGATATACTTAGTTACGAATTTTATAATGGATTTATTTACTTCTGGAAAAATTTTTTAAAAGAAGTATAAATCTTTTTTTTTTGTCAAAACTTATAATGAGGTGAAAAAAATGACAAAGAGAAAATTAAAGTCCTTCGTAATACCAAGTATCGCAATATTCTTAATCATGTTAGGTACATTTATTAGTATTGTAAGTATGAAAGAATCCGGAAAGAAAGATGAACCATTAGAAAATGTTGACTTTGTAACAGGAACAGTCGTAAATGATAATATCCCTGTTATCAACACAACAGTAAAAGTTATTAAACCTTATACAGATGAAAGTGTAACAGTTGGAAAATACTTCTATGATTATAAAGGTACAAAGGAACAACAAGAAAAGTCAATTATTTATCATGAGAATACTTACTTACAAAATTCTGGTATTGACTTTATTAGTCAAAATGTATTTGATGTAGTATCTATTTTACCTGGAACAGTTGCTGATGTAAGTGACAATGAAAGCCTAGGTAAAACAGTACAAATCAAACATGATAAT
>OJAW01000807.1_pt1 | contig 20216 bp, 18 predicted proteins | sample 1589151 | NCBI WGS metagenome assembly OJAW01 (sample SAMN03283290) | human gut metagenome | biome: human-associated habitat; material: feces | host: Homo sapiens | place: Peru | collected 2012
CGATATCTATTTTAAACTTATCTTTAAAATGTTTGATATTAATTCCATCTAACTTTCTTAATCCGAGCATTATCTCATAATCCATTTTTTCTTTATCACCAACAATTTCTTTATCTTTTACCCAGTTACCTAATAAATAATCTTTTAAATTTTTGGTATTCGTATACCTAATATTATCTATATATCCACTAGCACCAAGACCAAAACCATAGTATTCTTCATTATTCCAATATACTAAATTATGAATACTTTCAAATCCTGGTATAGCAAAATTACTTATTTCATAATGATGTGAACCACTTAAACGTTCCTTGATATATTTATACATTTCATAATCAAGTTCTTCTTCTATTTCACTTACACCATTTACATAAGCTTTAGTGTGATTTTCTAATATTAAACTATATGTACTTATATGAGTTGGTTTAAGTTTTAAAAATAAATCAAGATCCTTTTTTAACGTTTTTAAAGTTTCCCCGGGTATGGCATACATTAAATCTAAATTAATATTATTAAAACCAAGACTTCTACATAATTTAATTTTTTCTTCTGCATCCTTAAATTCTGCATTACGTTCCATAAACTTTAAATTATCTTTATCAAAAGACTCTATTCCTATACTTAATCTATTTACTCCATATTGTTTTAATAATAAAAGCAATTCTTCATTTATATCTTCTAAGTTACATTCAAAAGTAAACTCTAATAAATTATTAGTTTTAAGTAATTTAGTAATATCAAGTAATCTTTTTATTTCTTTTAAACTAAGTACAGATGGAGTACCTCCTCCAATATAAATAGTTTTAATATCATCACCCATATATCTATCTACTACTTCACTTTTTAAAGATGTCAAATAAACATAAGTCCATTTTTCATTATATAAAAACTTACAAAAATCACAATAAGAACAAATACTTCTACAAAATGGAATATGAATATAAACAGAACTAGCCATTATCTCATACCATGGTTTTTAACACTATCATATTTTAAAGAATAATAATCTGTTAAATAATTAAAATATGATACAACTTCTGGATACAAATCTTCTAGTTTTCTAACTCTTTTTAAATATGTATGATAATCTATATTGTAAAGATTAGCTATTCTTTTTGCATCTAATCCATATTTAATTTGATAATTAACAATAGTTAATGTTTCTTCATCACTTAAATAATAACCAGGCTTTCTTTCTTTATTCTTTAAATCCATAGCTTTATCATCTCTAATAATTGATATTAAATTCTTCATTTCTTCTTTATCGTGTTTTCTTGCTGCATCAACTAAATTATTAAAATATTCAACATATCTACTTTTAGCTTTAGTTTGATTTACTGGACAGTGATAAAACAAATTGAGTAATGCACTATAAAATTGTCTATTTTCTTCTAACATTTCACTTGCAAATCTTTTCTTTGCTTCCTCATTCTTTTTACCTAACATCTCACATAATGAATCTAAATTAACTCCATAAGTTAATGCACTTTGTGCTAAAAAGCATAATCTTTTTTCCTTAGTAGGATACATTAAATATAAATATTTTACTTCCATTATTAATCACCTAGAACCGCTAAAAATGCTTCTTGTGGTACTTCAACAGCTCCAACCATTTTCATACGTTTCTTTCCTTCCTTTTGTTTTTCTAATAATTTTCTTTTTCTTGAAACATCTCCACCATAACATTTTGCCAAGACATTTTTTCTCATCGCCGATATATTTTCTCTAGCAATTACTTTTGAACCAATACTTGCTTGAATAGGTATTTGAAACATCTGTCTTGGAATAAGTTTTTGTAATTTACTAACTATTGCTCTTCCTTTATTATAAGCAAAATCTTTATGAACTATAATACTTAAAGCATCAACAACTTCTCCATTTAATAAAATATCCATTTTTACTAAATTACTTTCTTTATAACCACATAATTCATAATCAAATGAAGCATAACCTTTTGTTGAACTTTTTAGCCTATCATAAAAATCATATACTATTTCTGACAAAGGTATTTCATAATGAACATCAACTCTCGTTGTATCAATATAATCAACACTTTTATAAATACCTCGCTTATCTTGACATAATTCCATTATAGCTCCGATATATTCACTTGGTGCTATAATATTTGTATATATATAAGGTTCTTTAATAGATACAATCTTTGTTTTATCAGGCATCTTTGATGGAGCATCAACAAGCACCATACTTCCATCAGATAAATAAACTTCATAAACAACACTCGGACTTGTTGCAATAATACCTATATTAAATTCTCTTTCAATTCTAGTTATTATTACATCCATATGAAGAAGCCCTAAAAAACCAATTCTAAATCCAAAACCTAAGGCAACACTAACTTCAGGTTCAAACTTTAATGCTGCATCATTAAGTTTTAATTTAATCAAAGCTTCTTTTAACTCATCATACTTACTAGATTCAGTTGGAAATATACCTGAAAATACCATTGGTTTCATTTCTTTATAACCTTTAATAGGTTCATTAACATAATTTTCTTTAGTGGTAATGGTATCTCCTACAGATACACTTGATATATCCTTAATAGATGCTGCAATAAATCCAACCTCACCACTCTTAAGTTCCATCAATTTTTCTTCCCTCGGAGTATGTCTTCCCAGTTCAACAACTAAAAATGATGAATTTGATGCAAGTAAATTAATTGTGTCCCCCACTTTTATTTTACCATCAACAACCTTAACAAGTAAAACAACACCTTTATATGAATCAAAATATGAATCAAATATTAAAGCTCTAGTTGGTTTATCTAAATTAATAACTGGTGCAGGAATTCTTTCAATTACTGCTTCGATAATATCTTTTACACCTTCTCCAGTTTTACCACTTGCCAAAATTATTTCATCTTCTCTAAAACCTAAAACATCCATAAGTTCTTTTTTAACCCTAGGTATATCAGCATTAGGTAAATCAATCTTATTAATAACAGGAATAATTTTCAAATCTTGTTCCATTGCCAAATACAAATTAGCAAGTGTCTGAGCTTCAATTCCTTGTGCTGCATCTACAACCAAAACAGCACCTTCACATGCAGCCAAACTTCTAGATACTTCATATGAAAAATCGACATGACCAGGTGTATCAATTAAATTAATAATATAGTCTTCACCTTTATAATGATAATTAAGTTTAACAGCATTAAGCTTAATAGTTATACCTCTTTCTCTTTCAAGATCCATATTATCAAGAATTTGATCTTTCATTTCTCTCTTGCTAAGAGCTCCAGTTAACTCCAAAATTCTATCTGCCAAAGTACTTTTACCATGATCAATGTGAGCTATAATTGAAAAATTTCTAATCTTCTCTTTTTGCATATTTCACATCACCTCTATAATTGTACCAAAAAAATAATAAAAAGTCATTAAAAAAGTGGGGTTTACAAACTTATTCTCTATTAAAAACAAATAAAAAAAGAATAACACATTCCAAAAAACTTAACAGCAATAAAGGTAAGTCAAGTTAAAAAGAACAAAATTTTAAAAAAATTCAAAAATTTCACTTTCCCAGAAATATGGGGATAAACAAGCAATTATCCCGATTTATGTCGAAATTTGACGTACGATTTTTCTTGATTTTTGTTGATATACACTTTAGAATAATTTCTCACAAAGGAGATGATCTATGTGTTAATTAATGAAACAAAAACATTTTATGCATTTAACATCGATAAGATGTTTAAAGCAATATTCGGTGCAGATGATGAAAAGAGTAAAAAACTTCTTAAGGAATTATTAAGTGAATGTCTTGATATTAAAATTGATAAAATTATAGGTTTTATTCCCGTTGAATTAAGTGCACGTAATAAAAACGAACGAAGTAAAAGACTAGATTTAATTGTTGAAGTAAAGGGTAAAAAAATTAATATTGAACTTAATTCATCTTTTAATGATGTAACCAGAATAAGGAATCTAAACTACTACTTTGCATTCTGTAGTCAGCATATTATTAAAAGTGAATCATACGATATTGATTCAGAATTCATACATATATCACTAAACTATAGAGCATCAAAAAAAGACCCACTTATTGCACAGTACACTTTATATGATGAAAAAAATAAAAAAGAACTTGATGAAAGGTTCAAATATTATGAAATCAATGTTGAAAAGTTTGCAAAATTTTGGTATGATAAAGACATGAAAAACGTTAGAAAGAAACCTCTTTTAACAATGATAGGAATAAAAGAAGAAGATGAATTAGATAAATATTCCAAAGAAATGGATCTTTCTAGTATCAAGGAGAGTGTTGATAAATTGAAAACATTAAATAGTGATAAAAAATTTGTGTATGATATTTCACCCGAAGAAGAAGAAACGTTAGAAAAGAATACTCTACAAAAAATAGCACATAAAGAAGGTAAAGCCGAAGGAATTGAAGAAGGAATTGAAAAAGGAATTGAAAAAACTAATGAAAACATTGTTATCAACCTATTAAAGAAAGATTATCCAATAAAAACGATAATTGATGCAACTGGTTTATCTAAAGAACAAATCAAAGAAATTGAATTAAAAAACAAATAATTAAATCCTTCACAATAAAAAAGACTGAGTAATTCAGTCTTTTTAGTATTTTGTTATATACAAATCAATATATTCTTCAAGTGTTAAATTATTTTCATAAATTATTTTCGCAGCTTCATTTCCAACATATCTAATGTGCCAATTTTCAAATTGATACAATGTTATATCTTCTTTATTTTTGGGAAATCTAATAATAAATCCATATTTATATACATTATTATGTAACCATTCATAATTTTCATCAGTAAATCTAATATTTGTTAAAGCAGTATTTTTTAAATCAATTGATAATCCTGTTTGATGTTCTGAGTAACTTGGTCTAGCAGAGTAGGTATCAGCTTTATTTATTCCTTCTTTACTTACATAATTATTATATAATGTTCTTTGAAATTCTTCCCCGCGATATGCAGTAGTTGGCATAATATTTATATTTATTTCTTTTTTTGCTGCACTTTGAAGTTTTAAAAATGATTCTTTAATAATTTTTCTTACAGGTACTTGATTTTTATAAGCTCCATCTAAATAATCTAAATCACTTGGTTTATAGTTTTTAGGTAGATGATTATATTTATTGACTAAAACAAGGATATCATCTGGATTTTTAACTTCCAATGTGTCGGTATACACCGGCAAATCAAGTTTTAAATTAACTCTAGTTACAACATTTTGATAACTTATACTTTTATTACTATCTTTATATTTATTATATCTATCTATATTATCTACATTAAAATTTTTAAATTCATAATATTTACTTATATCAATATAATCTATATTCTTTAACTTTTCTATATTTGTATCGCTTAATTTTAATATATAATTAATTTCTTTTCCAGTATATCCCTTCGGAAGAAAGCTAGTTAAAACAGTTTCAAAATTAATTTCTTTATTAAATTCAATATCTTTATATTCATTTAAATAAGCTTCATTATATATATTATTAAGTAAGACATATTCTAAAGTTTTTGAATAATTTTCTTTACTTATATTTTCTTTAGCCATAAGTTTATCAACTTCACTAGAAACTTTTTCTGCTTTTTTATCCTTATTTATAAGAATATATGAAGTGCCACCTATAGCAAGAAGGAGTGCTATAAATTTAATTGGACCTTTTTTTATTTTCTTTCTTTTTTTCATTAGTATCACCATTAAAATTATATCATGAATATATATACTTGTAAAATGATATTCACGTTAAAAATTTGTAGTTTTTCTACTAAATTCCTTAGAAATACCGAAAAGTTGTTGATTTTAATTTAAAATTATAGTAATATTTTTGTATGCAAGGATGTGATAAATGTGTTTGAATACATGGGAGATAGAATAAGCAATGCTTTAAAAAATATAAAAGGAATGGGTAAGATTACTGAAGAAAATATTGGAGATGCTGTAAGAGAAATAAGAATAGCTTTACTTGAAGCTGATGTAAATTACCAAGTTGTTAAAGAATTTGTAAGTGATGTAAAGGCTAAAGCTTTAGATGCCGAAGTTTCAAAAAGTCTAAAACCAGATGAAGTATTTTTAAAAATTGTTAAGGATGAATTAGTTTCTTTACTTGGAGGAGATTATGTTCCGCTTGAAGTCGGAGGTAATCCCACAGTTTTAATGCTTGTTGGTTTACAAGGTAGTGGTAAAACTACAACTGCAGGAAAACTTGCTAATTATTTAAGAAAAAAATATAATAAAAAACCATTACTTGTAGCAGGAGATATCTATAGACCTGCAGCAATAGAACAATTAAAAACAATAGGTAAAGAATTAAATATACCAGTTTTTAGTAGCAAAGGTTCTGTTTTGGAAATTGCTTCTGCAGCAATGGAAGAAGCAAAAATTAATAAAAATGATTATGTAATTATAGATACTGCAGGTAGACTTCAAATTGATGAAGATTTAATGCAAGAATTAAAAGACATTGCAAGTAACTTTAAGATAGATGAAAAAATATTAGTCATTGATGGATCAATGGGTCAAGATGCAATTAATGTAATCACTGGATTTAATGAAGCTTTGGATTTAACAGGTTGTATTTTAACTAAGTTAGATGGTAATACAAAAGGTGGAGTTGCCTTATCAGTAAGACATTTAACTCATATACCTATTAAGTTTGTTGGTACTAGTGAAAAAATGGATGGTTTAAGTGAATTTTATCCAGAAAGAATGGCTGAACGTATTCTAGATATGGGGGACATATTAGAAATAGTTAATAAAGTTGAAGATGTAATTGATGAAGATGAAGCAAAGAAACAAGCAATAAAGATGAAGAAAGGTACTTATGACTTAGAAGATTTTCTTGCTAATTTAAAACAAATTAAAAAGCTTGGACCTTTAGAAAATATTTTAAAAATGTTACCTCAAGCTAGAAAAATGGGGCTTAATAATGTAGCAATAGATCCAAAAAATTTAGCACATGTCGAAGCTATAATAAGTTCTATGACTATTGAAGAAAGAAGAAAACCAGAAATACTTAAAGCAACTCGTAAACAAAGAATAGCTAAAGGTAGTGGAAGAAGTGTTGAAGAAGTAAATAGATTACTAAAACAATTTGAAATGATGAAGGACATGATGAAGAAAATGTCTAATGGAAATATGCCATTTTAAGAAAGAAGATGCTTACTTGCATCTTCTTTTAATATTTCTAGTTAAATTTTTTAAACCATCAGTTGTAACTAAATCTAAGTTTTCTAATTCTTGATAATATTTATATGCATTAACTTTTAAATCAATATTTATTAGTTCTTTTAATACTTGAAGGGCAAAGTCTCTATCTTTTTTATATAGTATTATTAAATTACTAGCAACAACAAAAGCAAATGAATAAATGTAGTAGTCTCTGGGTAAGATATCTATAAAGTATTTGGTATATTCTATAGGTAATGAAGATGCTATTTTACTTATTTTATTTTTTAAATCATTCTTATTTTCATGTTCTAAGTAATTTATTTTTCTAAATATTTTAAATTCTTCTTTTAGGTCTTTACATGATTCAATATTATCATATATAGCACTATATTCACTAGCTAAAGCATTTAATTTAAATTCACTTTTATAAAAATATTCACAACATAATAGTTCAAAAAATATACTTACTATTTCTAGATAAACATTTAAATCTTTAAAGTAATTAATATTATAATTTGAATTAAATTGAATAGCATGACCAAATTCATGAGCAAGGGTTGTTAAATCTTCGAAGGTATGGTCTTTATATACTTGAATATATGTTTTATTAAAATAATCTATATAAAGGGTATCTCCGGGATAAGAATAATCTTTATCTATGATATGAATACTTTTTTTATTTTGGTTATATATTTTTAAAAACAATTCATATATTTCTTTATTTGTTGCATTTTTAAAAAAATCATGGATTAATTCAAATAATTCTTTATTAGTAAAATCTATTTTTTTAACTTTTAAATTAGGTATAAATGATGAATCAAGTCTAGCAGATTCTTCGATAGGTTTCCATAAGAATTTAGTTTTACTTAAGTCAAGATAATCTTTAAGTAAGATATCTTCGATATTTAAACTTATTTTTTCTTTTTCCCAGATGAGACGTAATATTTCAAGATTATCTTTAATTCTGTTATAGTCACTTGATGTATCATTAAGTAGTCTATTTAATACTTTTTCATAGTATATTAATTCATGTTTATACCAAAATTTTTCCATATATCCCTCGTTAATGGGTTATTTTAACAGAAATTAAATAAAAACTCAATAGATTATACTGAGTTTATAGAATAAAAAGCTTTATTAAAGTAAAATTAAATGGTATAATAATTTATATAGTATATGATAGAGGTGTGATGAATGAATAAAAAAATAAATGCAAGAACAATATCTTTAGTTTTAATATTTATTTTAATATTAATAACTATAGCTTTATTAATAGGTAAGTTTACTTATTCTTATTTAGCTCCGACGATAGATGATGATGTTGAAGGAGCTGGTGAAGTAACAGCAAGTGGGGATACAATAATATTTACAAAAGGAAATACTTTATCATTAAGTGCAAATACAGATAATTTTAAAACTGGTGGTAGCAATTTAACTGCTACAACAAATCCAAAAGTAAAGTTAATGGCATCTAGTAAAACAAATAGTGCATCAAGTAAATACTTTGCTGGGGTTATAATAAAAAATAATACATATAGATACACAACAATTGATAAGGAACCTGAAGTTATATTAACTGTAAAAGATGAAAATGGTAATATAGTTGAATCAAGTGCAGATAACTTAAAATTTGTTACAGTTAATGATAATTTAAAAGGTTTTGATGTAACTGGAGTAAATGGAGCATTTAACATAGTAACAGATCATATTATAGCAACCCCCAGTAATAAATCAGAAATAATTCACACATGGACATTTACATTAACATTTGTTAATTTAGGAACAGATCAATCAGAAAATGAAAATTCAACATTAAATATTGAGGTTGTATTACAAAAGGATAAAATACCAACAACAATTGTTGATGTATGTTCTAATAATGATAAATTAAGTGATTGTGTAATTAATTCCTATGAAAAGTTAGGTTTGCTTTATCATCATGATTTATCATTATTAACGGGAGCTGGTGATAATAGTTATAGATATGCTGGGGCAAACCCAAATAATTATGTATGTTTTGGTTCAGATGATGCTACATGTCCAAGTGAAAACCTATATCGAATAATAGGAGTAATAGATGGAAAAGTAAAATTAATTCATGCAAATGGAGCAACAACTGATATGCTAGGAACAGATGGTGGATATTATAATACAGCATCAGGTGCAGGAATGCCAACATATAGCTACAAAGGAAGCGGAGACTTAACAAAAATAGGTTCATATAAATGGAATAAAACAAGAGATAATACATGGAGTACAAGTACAACTAATACAATAAATCTAAATACAAATTACTTAACATATTTAGATAGCAAAAATACAAAATGGAAAACAATGATAGATGATACAACATGGTATGTAGGTGGAATGACTTATTCAAATGGATATTATTCAAATGCAAAAACAGCATACAATTACGAAGTCGGAGCAAATAAGGATACCTCAACAACAGTAACCTCAAAAATAGGATTAATGTATGTAAGTGACTATTACTATGCAGCAAGCGAAGACTATTGGACATTACCAGGATATAATTCCGCGGGGACAAGCTATGATTATAGAAATGCTACAAATGATAATTGGTTACACACAGGTTTAAACGAATGGACAATTTCGCGTGGTTCCGATGTTTCTTTCCTTGCGTTTGTTGTTGTTGTTTTGGGCTATGTGTATGACTATGATGTCGACATGTCGACTGGGAATGTGCTGCGTCCGTCTTTCAGTCTTTCATCTTCGATAAAATTTACATCGGGTGAAGGTACAGCTGTAAACCCAATCCGAATAAAATTGTAAGCGACCCCGCCCGTGCCCATTAACTTAACTGTGTCTTTTAAGAAGTATACATTACTTTATGTATTCTTCTTTTTTAATTCATCTTGCATTGTTTTTAATGCATCAAGTATGAAATCTACTTCATTTCTTTGATTTTGATTACTTTTACCTTGGTTGTTATCTGTGTATGGAGAACCTCCATTTTTTGCATTCTTTGAGTTTATATTTATATTACTATTTTCAATGCGGGACTCTATTAATTGTTGTTGTGCTGCATGAGTTAAAATATATTGACCTACCAAAATTAGCCAGTTACCAATTGAGTTTTGTTCATTAGCATTATAGTTTCCCACACAAGCATAACCTGCTACAACAGCAAGTATTGAAAACGAATGAGGATCAATATTCGGAGGAAAATTTGTATTATGCATAAGTAATCCTCCTTAATAAATTGTATGAACATTTGCATTTTTCCATGAAATAATATATAATTAGTGTGTGAGGTGCAATATGCAAATTGAAAATGTAAGTGAACCAATTATAGCTGTAAGAAGAAGTCAGTATCCAATCGATAATAAAAATGAATTCTTACTAGTAGGTAGAAGTAATGTTGGTAAAAGTAGTTTTATTAATACTTTGATTGAAAGAAAGAACTTTGCAAGAACTAGTTCTAAACCTGGAAAGACTCAGACATTAAACTTTTATAAAGTTAATGATTGTTTTTATTTAGTTGATGTTCCAGGTTATGGTTATGCTAGTGTTAGTAAAGATACCCAAAAGAAGTTTGGATTAATGATCGAAGAATACTTAAAAGAAAGAAAGAATCTTAAACATGTATTTTTATTAATTGATTATAGACATAAACCTACGGAAGATGATTTGTTAATGTATGAATTTTTAAAATACTATAACTTGGATATAACTATTGTTGCCACTAAATATGATAAGGTTGGTAAAAATAGTAGAATTAAACAAGATAAGTTAATTAAAGATACATTAAAGTTATCAAGTGATGATGAAGTAATTACTTTTTCTACTGTTACTAAAAAGGGAAGAAGTGAAGTACTTAGTATAATTGAGGGATATAATGAAAAATAAAGGGTTTACTTTAGTGGAATTACTAGCTGTTATTGTTATACTTAGTTTAGTTATTACAATAGGTACATTTAGTGTAATGAAAATAAGAAATAATTCTTTAAAAAAAATAGTTGATACCAAGGTTAATGATTTAGAAGCTAGTGCAATAGTATATGGTCAAGAAGAACCTGATATATTAGATAGTAAATGTAATATAGATGGAGTAGAATATAGTTTTTGTAAAAAGGTGAGTGTTGTAACACTTATTAAGAATGGTTATTATGAAACTAGAGAATTAAATAGTAATAATAAAAAAGATTTAATTAATAATGTAACTAGAAATAGTATGCTATGTGATGAATTATATATATATAGGAAAAATAATAGAGTATATGCTAAGATGATTGATATTAAAAGTAATAATGAAAGTAATGTATGTAATGAAACATTGTAGAAAGTGAGGTAAAATATGCAAACAGTATGTTTAGTTGGTAAACCAAATGTAGGTAAAAGTAGTTTATTTAATAGATTAATTAAAGAAAATAAATCTATTATAATGGATACCCCGGGTGTAACTAGAGATAGAATATATGGAAGATGTAATTATCAAGATAAGAGTTTTTATTTAATAGATACAGGTGGTATAACTATTGGTAATGATGATTTTTCAAAAGATATATTGATGCAAGCAACACTAGCAATAGATGAAGCTGATTTAGTGTTATTTGTAGTTGATGGAATTGAAGATATTGATGCTCATGATAGACGCGTTGCTGAAATACTTCATAAGAGTAATAAAAAAATTATTGTTGTTGTAAATAAAATAGATAATGATAAAAGAAAAGATAATGTTTATGGTTTTTATGAATTAGGTTTTAGTGATATATTATGTGTTAGTGCATCACATAATATTGGTATTGATAATTTATTAAAAACAATAACTAATGATTTACCTGAAGAAGTAGTTGAAAGAGATGATTCTCTTAAGTTTTGTATTATAGGTAGACCAAATGTAGGTAAGAGTAGTTTAATTAATGCAATATTAAATGAAGATAGAGCAATAGTAAGTGATATAGCAGGTACAACAAGAGATGCAATAGATACTAAATTTAAATATAATCATGAAGATATAACTGTTATTGATACAGCAGGTATGAGAAAAAAGGGTAAAATTTATGAATCTGTTGAAAAATATAGTTTGATAAGAAGTTTAAAAGCAATAGATAGAAGTGATGTATGTGTTTTAGTAATTGATGCATCTGTTGGAATTATTGAACATGATAAACATATTGCATCATATGCCTTGGATGCTGGTAAAGGTATTGTAATATGTGTTAATAAATGGGATACAATAAATAATCCAGATAAAGATATTAAAACTTGGAAAGAATTAATTAAAAATGAATTTCAATTTATTCCTTATGCTCATGTAGTATTTTTAAGTGCAAAGACTAAGAAACGTGTTAGTACTTTGATGCCTGAGGTTATAAATGCTTATAACAATAATAGAAAAGAAGTTAAGACTAGTGTTTTAAATAATATTATTATGGAAGCAGTAAGTATTCATGAACCACCTTCTTATAAGGGTAAAAGACTTAAGATTTATTTTGTAAGTCAAACTGGAAGTTGTCCACCGAAGTTTACTTTTTCAGTAAATAATAAAGGTTTGGTACACTTTAGTTATGAAAGATATTTAGAAAATCAAATTAGAAATAATATTGATTTTGATGGTACACCGATTATACTTCAATTTAAAAATAAAAGTGAATAAAGGGCATAAGTAATTTATGCTTATTGGACTAGCTCATATGATATAGTAAGATAAATTTACCTTTAAAGGAGGTGATATCTTGACTATATCATTATCAGTTATAATAATGCTTGTGGCATATGTTTTTGGAGCAATTACAAAAATATTTATTGAGAATGTTCCTAATAAGTTTATTCCTATTCAAAATGTTGTGATTGGCATTTTAAGTGGGGTTGTATGTTTTTTTCTACATATAGATGATAACTTGCTTAATTCTATTGTTGTATGTATTATGTCTACGATGAGTGCAGGCGGAATAGCAGACTTAATTGAAACAAGAAAGCTACAAGATAATGAAACAAAAGGTTAGATAAAAAATAACACACATGTTTAATTGCATGTGTGTTTTTAAATAAAAAAACTTATTTGTGATAGTAAATATCCAAATAAACATCCAAATCAATAAACGGTAACACTTAACTCGCAAAATCAAATGTTTCCTTAATCATAATATCATAATAGTGTTGGAAGTTCAAGTGTATTTTAATAGATTTAAATAACCCCATTAATTATATAGTTCTTTTAACATTTGTTCTTTAATTAAATCTATGTTCGAATAAAATAAGTTAATTCCTAGAGATTTTAATTTTAATGTTTCTTTAAAATTATTAATTATACTATCTTTGACTTTCTTAGATACTTTAGCTGGTTTTTTGTTTCTTGTATGATAATGGTCAACATATTTCTCTATAGTTGGAAAAGCGTTTTGAATTAAAACGGCTGCTTCTTTGTCAAATATTTTTTCTATTAAAATAGAATAACATTTTCCATATTTATTCATTTTGTCATTGATAATTTTTTTGTATTTATCAACCTTTGAACTTAATGGAATAAACCATAAAATGTCTCCATCTTTAATTGTGAGATATGTTGGTCTAGTGTTACCATTTTCGTGATTGACCATTAATCCTTTATCATTAACTATATTGAAAAAATCATCTTTTATATGATATAAATATCCAGTTTGTATTTCCATAAATATATACCTCCTTATATTGTATTTTAACATAAGCCACAAAAAAACTCAATAGTTTTTATTGAGTTTTAACATTTTCAGTCGGAATGACTTGTATCCCGCACCATCCGGAAGCGGCTAACATTACCAATCGGAATGACTTATATCCCGCACCATCCGGAAGCGGCTAACATTTTCTTTGTGCTTTTTCAAGTACAATTTAATTATACTATATTATATGTATTTTGTCAAATTATCATTCATAAAAGATAGTGTTTCCAAAGTGTGGAGATTTATATAATAAACCATTATAAACAAACAAAAAGCGGTCAAATCAAAAAAAATGCTTTATAATTAAGTTGAAAAAAATAAAAAGAAAGCAGGTTTGACCACACGAAAATTATAACATTAATAAAAAAATTTATAAATACTTTTAGTGAAATTATATTAAATACTTTAAATTATTTTAATATTGAAAATTAAAAGTTAATTCTATTATACATTTTTTATGGTAGTGTTAAAAAAAGTTTACTTGTAATGATAAACATTCAAGTAAACATTAACAACAATAAACGGTAACACTTAATATTTAAAATCAAATGTTTCCTTATTCATAATATCATTATGGTGAAAAAATTGCAAGGTCCTACATAAGAAAAATAAATTGTGTTCTAAGTAGTTAAAAAAAATCATAGACTTATTCTGGGAGGACAAGCATATGGGTTTAAGCGAAAAAGAAGTTATACAATCTAGAAAAGAACATGGTACAAATGAAATTACTAAGCAAAAGAAGAATACTTTTTTGCATCTATTATTGGAATCTTTAGGGGACCCAATTATTAAAATATTGTTGATAGCATTAGGTATTAAAGTAGTAGTGCTTTTTCGTGATTTTGACTGGTATGAAACTATTGGTATTTTAATTGCTATTTTTTTAGCATCATTTATTTCAAGTATTAGTGAATATGGTTCTGAGAAAGCATTTTCAAGATTACAAGAAGAGCAATTAAAAACTAAAGCGTGTGTTAGAAGAAATGGTAAAATTGTCGAAATACCATCATCTGAAATAGTAGTTGGTGATGTTGTTATCCTTAGTAGTGGTGATAAAATTCCAGCGGATGGTTACTTAATTAATGGTTCTTTAAGTGTCGATGAGTCAGCTTTAAATGGAGAGACTAAAGAAGCTAAGAAAGTAAGTAAAAATGGTCCGGTGATTAGTGATGTAAATAGAGTTTATCGTGGTTCAGTAGTTTATAATGGTGAAGCTGAAATGTTGGTAAGACTTGTTGGAGATAAAACAATATTAGGTAAAATATCTCAGGAATTACAAGAAGTTGTTCCTGAAAGTCCTTTAAAAATAAAGCTTCGTGGTCTTGCTAAAACTATAAGTCGTATTGGTTATGTTGGAGCTATTCTTGCTAGTATATCATATTTATTTTCTAGTATTGTAATTGAAAATAGTTTTGATATAGATTTAATCAGAGCAACAATTAGTAATTTTCCAGTGATGTTTAATCATTTGTTATATGCTTTAACATTATCAGTTACAATTATAGTGGTGGCAGTTCCTGAAGGGCTTCCAATGATGATTACATTAGTATTATCAAGTAATATGAAAAAGATGTTAAAAGATAATGTTTTAGTTAGAAAATTAGTAGGTATAGAAACTGCTGGTAGCTTAAATGTCCTCTTAACAGATAAAACAGGTACTTTAACTAAAGGTATTCTTAAAGTAACTGAGTTTGTTACTCCTGATAATAAGGTTTTTAAAGATGTAAGTGAAGTAAAAAAATGTAAGAATTATGAAGTAATGTATAAATCATTTTATTATAATAATGCTAGTATAATAAGTGATACAGGTATTATAGGAGGTAATTCTACTGATAGGGCCTTAATGTCTTTTATAGGTAGTGATAAAAATATAAAAGATAAAGTTATAAAAAAAGAACCTTTTGATAGTAAGTATAAGTATAGTAGTGTTACATTAAGTAATGGGATAACATATTATAAAGGGGCTTTAGAAGTAATAATGCCAAAGTGTAAGAAATATTTAAATTCTTTTGGTAGTGAGGTTAGTTTAGTAAATAAAAGTGTTATTTTAAAAAAGATAAATATGTATACTAAAGCATCTGGAAGAGTGTTAGTATTTGCTTATGGTGAGTGTTTTGATGAATTAACTTTGTTAGGTTTTGTTAATATAAAAGATGAATTAAGAGATGAAGCTAAAGAAGGAATTAGACTTATTAAGAGTGCTGGTATTAAACCAATTATGATAACGGGGGATGCAATAGATACTGCGACTTCTATTGCACGTGAGGTTGGTCTTATTGATATAAATAGTAATATGGTAATAAGTAGTAGTGATTTAGAAAAAATGAGTGATGAAGATATAAAGAAGAATTTAAATAAAATTGCTGTTATTGCTAGAGCATTACCTCAAGATAAAAGTAGAATGGTTAGCATTATAGAAGATATGGATTTAGTTGTTGGTATGACTGGAGATGGTGTAAATGATGCTCCAGCTTTAAAGAAAGCTAATGTTGGTTTTGCTGTTGGAAGTGGTACTGAAGTTGCTAAAGAAGCTGCAGATATAGTAATATTAGATAATAATATTTTATCAATTAGTAAAGCCATTTTGTATGGTAGAACTATTTTTAAAAGTATTAGAAAGTTTATAATTTATCAATTAACAGTTAATATGTGTGCATTAGTTTTATCTATAGTTGGTTCTTTTATTGGAGTTACAACACCGATTACTATTGTGCAAATGTTATGGCTTAATATGATTATGGATACTTTTGCGGGGGTAGCGTTTTCTTATGAAGCTCCTTTACTTGAGTATATGGAAGAACCTCCGAAGAAAAAAGATACACCGATTATGAATAAATATATGTATAGTGAAATAATTTGGACTGGTGTATATTGTGCATTGTTATGTATTTTATTTTTAAAGTTACCTATATTTAAATCATTAATTAGAGTAGGTGATAATAATAAATATTTAATGACTGCTTATTTTGCAATGTTTATATTCATGGGAATATTTAATGCTTTTAATGCTAGAACTGTTAGAATTAATACATTTGCTAATTTGGGTAAAAATAAAGTATTTATTGGAGTATTTACATTTATATTTGTTGCACAGATGTGGATTATATATAATGGGGGAGATATTTTTAGAACTTATGGTTTAAAATTAAATGAATTATTGTTAGTTTTAACTTTAGCTTTAAGTGTATTTCCAGTTGATTGGCTTCGAAAATATATTTTAAAAAAGAAAGGTATTGCTATAAGAGTATAAATTCTTATAGCTTTTTTATTTTAAATGATTTATAATTTATGTGGTGATTATTGTGAAGAAAATAAATAAAAAATATTTGATTATTTGCATTTTGGTTTTCGTTTTTGTATGTTTGGTTAGTTTAGGTATTTATTTTTTTTATAAAAAGGAAAATACAAATAACAATGATGATGTAAAGTTGGTTATAAAAAATGATGTTAGTGTTGAAGTTATGAGTGAACTTTTAAATGCTAAAGATTTTTTTGATAGAGATGTTAATAGTAATGCAAAAATATTATATTATCTTGATGATGAAGAAATAGATTTTAATCTAAAATATGATAAAGTCGGTACATATAAAGTAGTTATAAATATTAATGATACAAAATATGATACTACTTTAAATGTAGTTGATACCACAAAACCAGATTTAAAATTAAAGAGTGTTAGTATAGTTGTTGGAGAAAAATACGAAATAACTGATTTTGTTGATAACTGTACTGATAATAGTGGTGAAGAATGTATTTTATCATATAAAGAAGATAAGATTTATGATAAGGTTGGTACATATGATATTGTTATTATTGTTAAAGATAGTAGTGGAAATGAAGTAGAAGAAACTACAAAGTTAGAAATTTTAAAGAAACAAACAAGTAATAAAACAAATACAGAAACTAAAAATAATACAAAAAACAATAATAATAAAGTAAAATTCGTTAAAGAAGAAACTGAAACAGAAAAAGAAGAAAAAGATTTAAAATATGGAACTAAATTAACTTCTTGGCATGTAAAAACTTATAATGTATATAGTGATGGGTCTAAAAAGTTAGTTGATGAATATACTCACAATGAAGTTGATGGAACTAATTTTAATGCAAAAACTTCGGATATGTTACCTGAAGCTATTGAAAATATGAGTACATATCAAAATGAAGTGAATGATGTAGTAAAATATACCAATGAATTTAGAATTGAAGCAGGTAAGGAACCATTAAAACTTGATGAAACTTTAACTAAAGCTGCAATGGTTAGAGCTATTGAAATGGCTTATTCAAATAAATTTTCTCACGAAAGACCTGATGGAAATATGTGCTATTACATAATGCGTGATTTTGGTCAAGATATTTATGGTGTTGGTGAAAATATAGCAATGGGGCAACGAAATGCTAAGGAAGTTTCATATGCTTGGAAAGGTTCTCAGGGGCATTATGAAAATATGATTGATTCTTCTTTTACTAGAATTGGTATAGGTGTAATTAAATTTTATGGTACATATTATTGGGTACAATTATTTCAATATTAGGTGGTAACATGAAAAAAATAGATGTTGAAAAAATGGATAGAAGAAAAACTTATGAATGGTTTAAAACATTTAAAAATCCTACTTATGGAGTTAATGTTAATTTAGATGTAACAAAATTAGTTAAATATACTAAAGTAACTAATAGTTCATTTTTTATTAACTTTTTGTTTGTTTTAGTTAAATCATTAAATGATATACCTGAAATGAAGCAAAGATTTGTAGATGGAGAACCAGTGGAATATGATGTTTGTAATCCAGGGATAACTGTTTTAACTAAAAATGATACTTTTGAAAATGTTAGATTTTCATATGTTGATAATTATCATGAATTTTATAATATTGCTAAAGAAAATATTGATAAAGCAAAGAATGAAGATGTTTTAACTAGTGATAGTTATAACTTAGAAAATACTTATAATGAATATTATATTACTAGTGTTCCATGGATAAATTTTACGGGTGTTACTCATCCAATTCCTGAAGATGTTAGTTCTTTAAGTGTTCCAAGAATATGTTTGGGAAAGTTTGTTTTAAATAATGAAAAATATGAAATGCCTTTTAATATTACTGTTAGTCATGTTTTTGTGGATGGGTTTCATATTTCTAAATTTTTGAAGAAAATTGAAGGTTATTTGGATAATGTTGATGATATTTTGAGATAAAAATATAAAAAATGTCGAAAAAGACTTGTCAAAAGTCTTTTTTTTTGGTATTATTTAGTAGTCATGGCGAGATAGCTCAGCTGGCTAGAGCATCCGGTTCATACCTAATTAGCCACTGACTTAATTTATAAATTTAAAAATCAATTTTTACTAGATTTTATAAGGGTTTGCAAAGTTGCAAATTCTTTTTTTAAAATTTTTTCAGGGAAATTTTAGGGAATTTTTTATTAAATTCTCTTTTTTTATTTATGTTTATTTATACTTATTTAATTTTAATTATATTTTTTAGACAAAATAAAAATAGTCCTGTACTAGCGACTATTTAACAATTTAACAATAAATCAATCTTACTAATGAATTAGCAATATAATGTGTACTTTTATAAAATACAACTAACATAGCAATACACAATACAATAGTTAGTTCTGCTCTAAAGCCTATACTTGCGACACTTATACATAGATCATAAGGTATTTCCATCTTATCACAAATATTTGTTGCTATCTCAAATGAGTTGCATAGTAATAGTCCTGTAAGGATAGACCATAGTATTAATTCAATATTATTTCTCATTTTTTTCATTTTCTCCTTTTTTACTATTCAATAAATATTTTTGGTAATTAGGAACTTCTTGTTTTGATTTGTAAAAACTGCATTGACTACAATTTTTTACTGATAGTGCATTACAATAATTTTTACTAACATAAGCAAAACAAGAAGTTCCTAATTACCAAAAGAAAATTGATAATAAAAAAAATAATAAATTTGTAATAAATTTTGTGGAGTTATCTACTGTATTATCAGGAAGATTATATACAGATTCAGATAAAATAACTGATTTATTAAAAAGATATTATAATATGGAAACTGATCCGACTTTTGAAGAAATACCATATAAATTATTAAATTTAAGACAAGCAGTAATAAAAGAAAATGATTTATATAATGAGATAAAAGATTTTTTAAAGGCAAATTCAAATGATTGGAAAGCAATAAATAAAGGTATTGAAAAATACGGAAATGAATTTACAATAAATGGATATACTAAAAGTAAGCAATATGATGAAAAAGATACCAAAATTGATAAAGAAATGGTAATTTAGGCATTTTTTTAAGGAAATTTTGTGTTAAGTATTGTCAATTAACAATATTTATGATATTATTATATTGCTTACTTGATTTATG
>OJAW01000813.1_pt1 | contig 20132 bp, 19 predicted proteins | sample 1589151 | NCBI WGS metagenome assembly OJAW01 (sample SAMN03283290) | human gut metagenome | biome: human-associated habitat; material: feces | host: Homo sapiens | place: Peru | collected 2012
TGGAGAGTCTTTAAAAAGTGCAAGAGAAAAAGCTGGAGTTTCAATAGAAGAAGCAAGCCAGGACTTAAATATTCCTGTATTATTTTTAGAACAGATTGAATCAGGTGCTGTTGGAGCGTTTGAGGATATATATGAACTAAAAAATATGATGGTTGAATATGGTAGATATCTAGGTTTAAATACAGATGATATTAAATTAAAATTTAAAGCCTCAGAATCAGGACCATCAGGAGGCCTGATGATGTCACTTGCTATATATAACTATTTAACAGAGAAAGATATTACCCATGGTAAAAAAATTGCTGGTACAGGAACGATAGATGAACAGGGAAATGTTGGTAGTATTGGTGGTATCGAATATAAAATAAAAGGCGCTGTACATGATAAGATTAAATATTTTATTGTACCCAATGGTGAAAATTATGAAGATGCACTCAAAGCAAAAGAAAAATATCATTACGATATAAATATTGTAGGTGTATCAACATTTGATGAAGCTTTAGAAGCATTATCTAAGTTTTAAAAATATAGGTATAATTATTTCTATTTTTAAAAATTTATGCATATAATAAAATTATAAAAAATACTTGACTAATGCAGTCATAAAGTGTTATTATATGTTGCATCAAAAAAAGGGGGATGATTATATGAATAAAAATGTAAATGGATTAAAACTTTTTATATTAGAATATATTAATGAAACAGGTAACTGTGATTATAGTTCTAATCCTAAAGTCTTTATTCAAGATTTCTTTAATTGGTTTACAGAAAATAAATCATTAAGTGAAAATAGTTTTTATAAATATAGTGTTTATAATAATGAATTTTCTAAAAAGTCTTCTACAATTGTTCTGTTACCTTCAATGTCATTTCTTACAATTTGTAAGTGTCCACTCAAAATAATACATATAAAGTTATCATTTATCATGTTACTCAATATTTCCTTATTTTTCGGGTATTTGTAACTAATTGCCTCCAAATAAGCTAGCAGTTTTTCCCTGTTTTTTTGGCTAATATTATAGAATAATTCGTTCACTTTACATCACCTAAAATTATTTTATCAAATTTTTGTAATTGTTGCAATTGCAACATTAACTTTTATATATGATGTTGTATAATTGACTTATAAAAATGATAAGAGAGAGGTAAATGAAATGAAGGTAATTAAAAGAGATGGACATATGGTAGACTACTGTCCAGAAAAAATTGAACAAGCTATAATGAAAGCTAATAACGAAGTAGAAGAAGAAGATCAAGCAAGTAGCACTCAAATTAAAAATATTATTAAATATATAGAGAAACTTGGCAAGAAGAGAATACTAGTTGAAGATATTCAAGATATTATTGAAATGAAACTTATGAGTCAAGGAAAATATGAACTTGCAAAACATTATATTACTTATAGATATACTAGAGAATTAGTAAGAAGAAGTAATACAACTGATCAGTCAATTAAAGAGTTAATTGATGGAGAAAGTGAGTACTGGAATACAGAAAATTCAAATAAAAATGCTAAAGTAGTAACAACACAAAGAGACTACTTAGCAGGTATAACTAGTACTGATATAACTAGAAGATTTTTACTACCTGAAGATATAGTTGAAGCACATGATGCAGGTATAATACACTTTCATGATGCTGACTATTTTGCACAAAATGCATTACATAACTGTGACTTAGTAAACCTAGAAGACATGTTACAAAATGGAACTAGCATTAATGGAGTAATGATAGAAAAACCACATAGATTTTTAACAGCTATGACTATTGCAACTCAAATAATTACTGCAGTTAGTAGCAGCCAATATGGAGGTGTTACAATAACTTTAACACACCTAGCTCCTTTTGTTAGAGAAAGTTATAATAGATATTTAGATAAGTACAAAAAGAGAAAATTAAGTAAAGAACAATGTGAAAAATTTGCAATGGAAGATACTAAAAAAGAAATAGTAGATGGAGTACAAACTTTCCAATATCAAGTTAATTCAATGACTACAACTAATGGTCAAGCACCATTTTTAAGTGTATGTATGTACTTGGGTGAGACTACAGAATATAAAGAAGAATTATCTTGGATTATAGAAGAATTTTTAAAACAAAGAATACTTGGTATGAAAAATGAACAAGGTGTATATATTACTCCAGCATTTCCAAAACTTCTTTATGTGTTAGAAGAAGATAACATTAATAAAAATGGTAAATATTACTACTTAACTAAACTAGCAGCAGAATGTACTGCAAAGAGAATGGTACCAGATTATATCAGTGAAAAGATAATGAAGGAATTAAAAATTGATAAAAATGGTAATGGTAATTGTTATCCTTGTATGGGTTGTAGAAGTTTCTTAACTCCTTATGTTGACGAAAATGGTAAACCTAAATACTATGGAAGATTTAATCAAGGTGTTGTTACAATTAACTTAGTTGATGCTGCTTTATCTAGTGATAAAGATATGGATACATTTTGGCAAATATTTGAAGAAAGACTTGAGTTATGTCATAAAGCTTTACAAATTAGACATAAACGTTTAAGTAAGGCAACAAGTGATGTTGCGCCTATTCTTTGGCAACATGGTGCTTTAGCAAGACTTAAAAAGGGAGAAAGTATTCATGAGTTATTACATAACGGGTATTCAACAATAAGTTTAGGTTATGCGGGGCTTTATGAATGTGTTAAATACATGACAGGACACTCTCACACAGACAATGGAAAGGGTAAAGAATTTGCTCTTGAAGTTATGGAAAAAATGAATGCTAAATGTAAAGAATGGAAAGAAGTTGAAAACATTGATTACAGTGTTTATGGTACACCAATAGAATCAACTACTTATAAATTTGCAAAATGTTTAAAAGACAGGTTTGGTGTTGTTAAAGGTATTACAGATAGAGACTATATTACTAATTCATATCATGTTCCTGTGTTTGAAGAAATAGATGCATTTACTAAATTAAAACTAGAAAGTGAATTTCAAAAACTTAGTCCAGGTGGAGCAATTAGTTATATAGAAACACCAAATTTATCCAATAACTTAGATGCAGTTTTGGAAGTTATAACATTCATTTATAATAATATTATGTATGCAGAGTTAAATACAAAGAGTGACTATTGTCAAGAATGTGGATATACTGGAGAAATATTAATAGATGATAATATGGAATGGTACTGTCCAAACTGTGGAAATAGAGACCACAACAAACTTAATGTAGCAAGACGTACTTGTGGTTATATTGGAACTAATTTCTGGAATAAAGGAAGAACTCAAGAAATTAAAGAAAGAGTTTTACATATAGACAATAAAGAAGAAAAGGATACTAAGAAAGACAAGGAAGAAAAATAATGGCAAGGTATAATTTAATTAGAAAAATGGATATTTCTGATGGACCAGGAATTAGAGTTTCTATATTTATGCAGGGGTGTGCTTTCCATTGTAAGAATTGTTTTAATAAAGAAACTTGGGACTTTAAGTTAGGACATGAATTTACTGATGAAACTATTAATAAAGTTCTAGATTTGTGCGATAATGAAGTGGTAAAAGGCTTATCTATTTTAGGAGGTGAGCCACTTCATCCACTTAATATAGAAGCATCTACAAAACTTGCAAGTGCATTTAAATGGAGATTTCCTAATAAAGATTTGTGGGTTTGGACAGGGTTTTTATATGATAAAAATTTAGCTGGAAAAGAAATATTAAACTATATAGATGTCTTAGTTGATGGGCAATATGTAGATGAATTACATGACTTTAACTTGATGTATAGGGGTTCATCTAATCAAAGAGTAATAGATGTGAAAAAAAGTTTAAAGAAAGGAAGTATTGTATTACTAGAAAGTGCTTATGAAAAAGAGAGGGTTTGAAGTAGCTAAAGGTTATGAAAATATGGGAGTTGTTATTCCTGAAAGAAAAACTAAATATAGTGCAGGCTATGATGTTGAAGCAATAGAAGACACAGTTATTCCACCATTTAAGCCAGGTATGAAACCAACTTTGGTTAAAACGGGACTTAAAGCATATTGTCAGAATGATGAATTCTTTATGTTAGTCAATAGGTCAAGTAATCCTGGGAAAAAAGGACTAGTTTTAGCAAATAGTGTTGGAATAATTGATGCTGACTATTATAATAATCCAGATAACGATGGACACTTTATGTATGCATATTATAACTATTTTAACGAAGACGTAGTTATACATAAAGGTGACGTTATTGGTCAAGCAATATTTATGAAATATTTAATAACTGATACAGATAATGCAACCGGCGAAAGACTTGGAGGTTTCGGTTCAACAAGCAAACAAAAATAGTGAGTTATTCACTATTTTTATCATTATTTTCTTAAATATTTTTAATAGAGTATTGGATTTTTTGTAATTTTTTATTGTATAATATATTTAATAAAATGTTAGGAGGAATTTTATTATGGATTATAAAAAAATAATAGATAGTACCAAATTCTATATTGGTAAGCAGGAAGACTATTCTAAATACAGACCAAGTTATCCTAAAGAGTTATTTGAATTTCTAGTTAAAGATTTTAATTTAAGAAATAAAGATATAGTTGAATTAGGTGCAGGAACAGGAAAGTTTTCTAAAATAGTTAGTACATATTGTAATAAAGTTTACTATGTAGAACCTAATATAGATATGATAAATAAAGGAAAAGAATATTGTAATGGCTGTCATAATATAATATTTATAAATAATAGTGCTGAAAATACACAACTTCCTAGTAAAATTGCAGACATTATATTTGCGGTACAAAGTTTTCATTGGTTTGATAAAAATAGTGTAAAAGAAGAAGTTAAAAGAATATTAAAACATAATGGATATTTTGCAATAGTGTGGAATGATTGGGAAGATGAAAATAATGAATTTAGCAAAAAATATTTTAAATATATAAGTGATTGGAATACAAAATTGACTGGTAGAAAGTATCAACACAAAAATATTACTGATAGAAAGAACTTTTTTAAAGAGGGCATATATGATACTTATACATTTATTCACTCAAAACAATATACTTTAGAAATGCTAATAGGTTTATCTAAATCCTTATCGTATGCACCAAAAGAAGATGAGATTTACTATGAAGAATTTATTGGAGGTATTATAGAAATTTTTAATAAATACCAAGAAAATGATTATGTGATATTTGATTTTCATACTGAAATGTATATTGGCAAAATTTAAAAAACTTGTAGAAAAAAAGCTCGTTGGTTCAACAAGCAAACAAAAATAGTGAAGACAATTTCACTATTTTATTTATGCACTAATACTTTAGTACCAGCACTTACATTATTGTATATTGTTTCTGCAGCAGTGTGTGGCAAGTTTATGCATCCATGGCTTCCATTTGTTAAATAAATGTCTCCACCATATTTGCTTCTCCATCCATCAGCATCATGTAAGCCTATTGCTTGGTCAAATGGCATCCAATAATATACGTGACTTTTATATCCTGGACCTTTTAAATAAGTATCATATTTTTTATATGATATACTAAAATATCCTGTTCTAGTATGAAGTCCCTTGTTTCCGGTAACACATGGTGTAGTTAAAACAAGTTCGTTATTCATATAAAAGTTAACTGTTTGATCACTTATATCTACTTCAACAAATGTGTCTGGTATTAATCCAATGTTATTTTTGCTTATATAACCTAATATGTTTTCTTCAGTCTCAACGTAATAATATTCTTTTGTTTCACTTAGTACAACAACCTTTTGATATTTTGAAGTAGTATTAATTTTTGTGCAACTATCAGTGTAATCATAAATATTACTATCTGTTTTTAAATAACCAAAACTATATATTTCTTTATTACTATTTTCTTCCAAATATTCATTAACCATATTTTTAACATTTTTGACTAATTCTATAATAGTTTTGTTTTCAACAGATGCCTCTTTATCAATGTTTACACAATTAGTTGTGTTAATATTGAGTGCTGCAATAAATCCAAGTATTGTACAAAGTCTTTTTTTATTCATATAACTATTCTCCTTTGGTTAGTTATTTTATAACTTTATTTACAATTTGTAAAGCAAAAATTAAAAGAAGACACTATTTTCTAGGTCTTCTATGATTTTTAACTGGTTCTCTTTCAATAAATAATTCTTCTACCTTGACTTTTAAAGTATCTGCGATAAACCCAATATAATCAACTCTCATATTTCTTTTTGCATTTTCTAGATTGGAAATGTATGTTGCAGTAGTTCCTAACTCTTCTGCTAAATCTTCTTGTGACCAATTTAATTTAAGTCTATAGTATATGATGTTGTTTGCTAAAATATTTCTTGATTGTTTACTATAATTCTTCTTTTTAATATTTATCACTTCCTTGTTTATATCATATTTTTATTGTATAAATTTTGCTATGTATTAACCATACCAACTATGTAGTAAGAAAATGGTGGAAATGTTCAATTTTATGTATTATAATTATTATAGAAAGAGAGGTCTTATGGAAATAAAATGTGTGGTGGAAAAAATAGATAGGGATGTTAATGAAATTATGAATTTAAAGTATCCTTATCTTCCTGAAAAATATTTTAAAAAGTATTTAGAAAATGAAGATAAGTTTAGTAAACTAGGTATTATTATTAACGATTATTTAGAAAAAATACTTAGTTTAGAAAATGAAAATGTGTATGTTGATAATGCTAAAGATGTGGAAAGAATTTTAAATTATTATCAAAAAAGTGTTCTTTTATATCCAGAGTTTGATGGAGAAATACTTGCTAAAGGGTTAATTAGTGATGTTTATAGTGGTAAATTAAAACTACCAATTACGGTAGATGATGTTATGCTTTGCGAAGTTGATGAGTATGTTAGAGAGGATGAACTCCTTTTTGAACTTGAATGGATAATTATTTTTTTATCAATTGTTTATAATGTTGGCTTAAAATAGACTTTTATAATCTATTCTTTTGTTTATTATTCATAGTATATATTGAAGGAGATAAAATATGAATAATTATGAAAAAGCTTGTTTAAAAATCCAAAATTATAGAAGAAATAATATAGGTTGCTGTTACTGTTTTGGAAATACTGGTCCAACTGGCGCTACTGGAGAAGCAGGTCTTGGAAGTATAAGTATTGGTACTACTTCTACAGGTGCTGCTGGTACAAATGCAGTAGTTACGAATACAGGTACAGCACAAGATGCTATTTTAAATTTTACAATTCCTAGAGGTGCGACAGGAGTTGCTGGTCCAACAGGTGCTACTGGTCCAACAGGTCCAACAGGAGCCACTGGTCCAACAGGCCCAACTGGTCCAACAGGCCCAACAGGCCCAACAGGTCCTCAAGGTGAAGCAGGAATCGCAGGTCCTCAAGGTGAAGCGGGAGCAGCAGGTCCAGCAGGCCCAACAGGTCCAACAGGTCCAACAGGAGCAACGGGTCCTCAAGGTGAAGCGGGAGCAGCAGGTCCAGCAGGTCCAACAGGTCCAACAGGTCCAACAGGTCCAACAGGTCCAACAGGCCCAACAGGCCCAACAGGCCCAACAGGTGAAACTCCAACAATATCAATTGGAACAGTTACGACAGGAGACCCAGGTACGCAAGCTGCTGCTTCAATAACGGGAACAGCACCTAATTATATACTTAATTTAACTATTCCACAGGGACCAACTGGATCTCCTGCATAAAAAACTATAGGCATCTTTAATAAGGTGTCTTTTAATTTGTTTATGTAAAAATATTGACAATAATTGTTAATACATTATATACTTTTTATAAGAGGTAAAAAAATCATGAGGCATGAAATGAAATTAAATAATAGTCCGTTTGTGTCTATTAAAAATAAAACCAAAACTATTGAATTAAGATTAAATGATGATAAAAGGCAAAAGATTAATGTTGGAGATGAGATAGAGTTTATCAATAATATTACTAGTGAAAAAATATTAGTAGATGTTGTCAATTTACATAGGTTTGATAGTTTTAGTGAATTGTATAAGCATTTTGATAAAATACTTTTAGGTTATGATGAGAGTGAATTAGCAGATGATAAAGATATGGAAGAGTATTATTCTAAAGAAGAGCAAGAGAAATATGGTGTTTTAGGTATAGAAATTAAAGTTGTATCGTATGTCAAAAAAGAAAATATTGGTTAATGAATTCTTTTTAAAATTTTTAGTATTTCTTTACTAAAAATTAACAGTGTGATACAATAATTGTGTTAATAATATGATATTAGATACTAAAAAAGTAGAACCATAGAATTTGAAAGTAACAGGATAATATCTATGATTTGTGTTTCTTTGAATAATGATGTTATAGCTATTTTATTGGTAAAAATGAAAGAAGGGAAAAATAATGAACGTAGTTGAAGTTAAAAATTTAAGTAAGTCATATAAAAATTTAAAGGCTGTTGATAATGTGTCTTTTAACGTTAAAAAAGGGGAAATACTTGGACTTTTGGGTCCTAATGGAAGTGGTAAAAGTACTACAATTAATTCTATACTTTCTTTACTTAAAATTGATAGTGGAGAAATTAAGTTATTTGGAGAAGTAATGAGTCCTAGTAATTATGAAGTTAAAAAAAATATTGGTGTTATTTTTCAAGAAGTTGGAGTGTTTGATGAATTAACTGTTAAAGAAAATATTGATTATTTTTGTGGATTATATATAAGTGATAAAAATATAAGAAAAAAGTATGTTATGGATGCTATTAAGTTAGTGCATTTAGAGGATTTTGTTAATTTTTATCCTAAACAACTTAGTGGAGGATTACTTAGAAGACTTAATATTGCTTGTGGAATAAGTCATAAACCTAAACTAATATTTTTAGATGAACCTACTTCTCAAGTTGATCCACAAAGTAGAAATAGTATATTAGATAGTATTAAGAGTTTATCTAAGGAGGGTGCTAGTATTGTTTATACTACTCATTATATGGAAGAAGTAGAGATTCTTTGTGATAACATTATAATTCTTGATAAAGGAAGGATAATAGCAAGTGGAACTAATGATGAGTTAAAGAATTTAATAGATGTAGAAGAAAAAATAACTATTGAAGTAAATGATGTTAGTGAAGACTTAATAAATAGTATTAATGATATAAAAGAAGTAATAGATGTTAGAAAAGTTAATAATAATATAATTATTAATTATAAGAAGGGTAAAAGTAATTTAGAAAACTTAATTATGTTTTTAAAGAGGAATAAGATTAAATATAATAAAATCTTTAGTGAAAGACCTACATTAAATGATGTATTTTTATCTCTTACTGGAAAGGAACTTAGAGACTAATGTTTATACATAATTTAAAATATTCTTTGAAAGTTTTGTTTAAGAATAAGGGATTAATATTTTGGACTTTTGTTTTTCCTATTATATTAGGTACTTTATTTAAGATGGCTTTTTCTAATATAGAAAATGAAGAAAAGTTAAGTGTTATTGATTTAGCGGTTATTAAGAATAGTGAATTTGATAATGATTTTATGTTTAGTGAAGGAATTAAAATGCTTAGTGATAAAGAAAGTAGTGAGAGATTATTTAATGTTAAGTATGTTAGTTTAGATGATGCTAAAAAGTTGCTTTTAGATGAAAAAATAAGTGGTTATATATTATTAGATGAGGGAAAAAGTAGAGTTTATGTTAATAAGAGTGATATTAATAGTACTATTATTAAATTTGTTGTTGATAATATAGAGAGTAAAAAGAATTTATATAATGTTATTGAAAATTATTCTATTAGTCATGATATGTATGATAAATATTATATGTTTATAAGTAATGTTAGTAATGAAGGTAAAGTTATGTTAAAGGATATTAGTAATAATAATTTAAGTTATACTAATATAGAATATTATACTTTGATTGCTATGACAGCTCTTTATGGTGGGATGCTTAGTTTGTTTTTGTGTAATAAGCATCAACCTAATATAAATGTTGTTGGTAAAAGAAGTAGTGTAAGTGGTATTAAGAAGAGTACGCTTATTATGAGTAATTTACTTGCTTCTTATATTGTGGAAGTATTAGGTATTTTTGTGGTACTTAGTTATACTTTGTTAGTTTTAAATGCTGATTTTGGTAGTAATTTATTACTAATAATATTACTTACTTTAGTAGGTGCAATTAGTGGTCTATCTATAGGAGTATTTATATCTACTTTAAAAATAGGTGATAAAGAAAAAACTGGTGTGTTAATTGCTTTTACTATGTTTAGTTCTTTATTTGCTGGAATGTATGGAGTAACTATGAAATATGTTATTGATAAAAATATTCCTATTATTAATAAAATTAATCCTACTAGTTTGATTACAGACGGGTTTTATTCTTTATATTATTATGATACTTATGGAAGATATATGAGTAACTTAGTTATCTTGTTAATTATTAGTGTTTTATTAATAACTATTAGTGTGTGTAAATTAAGGAGAGATGTGTATGATAGTGTTTAGTACTTTTTGGAGAATAGTAAAGAAGTATAAAGGAACTATTTTGCTTTATACAGTTATGTTAATAATGTTCGGTGGTATTAATTTAACTAGTAATAGTACAAATGATATGTTTACTCCTACTAAACCTAATATTTTTATTGTTAATAAGGATAGTAATATGGGACTTACTAAGAATTTAATTAATTATTTAAAAAAGAATACTAATGTTGTTAGTTTAGAAGATGATGAAGAAAAGATTAATGATGCTTTGTTTTATAGAGATATTAGTTATGTTATATATATTCCTAAAAATTATAGTAAAGATGTATTAGATAAAAAAGATGTTACTATAAATATTAAGAGTAGTAAAGATTATACTTCTAGTTTAGCAGAAATGATGTTAGATAAGTATTTAAATGTACAAAGTAATTTAGTTAATATTACTAATAATCAAGATGAACTTGTTAATATGATAAATAATACATTAGATGTTAATAGTGAAGTTGTTGTTAGTAGTAAATTAGATAATAGTTATTTAAATAGAGTTAGTAGATATTTTAATTTTGGAAGTTATAGTTTACTTGCAGTTATTATATTTATTGTCACTTTAGTTATTAATAGTTTTAAAGAGAATACTATTAATAAGAGAATTATTGTTAGTAGCTTTAATTATAAAAAACATAATAGTTTGCTTATGTTATCTAGTTTTGTTTATAGTTTAATTGTATGGGTATTATTTTCTTTATTAAGTGTTATACTTCTTGGTAAAGATATGATAAGTTTAAGAGGAATTTTGTACTTTGTTAATACTTTTATGTTTGTTATGCCTACTTTAAGTTTTGGAATACTTATTAGTACATTAGTAAATAATAAAGATAGTATTGGAGGTATAGTTAATGTAGTAAGTTTAGGTAGTGCATTTTTGTGTGGAGCATTTATTCCTACAGAGTATTTACCTAAAATTGTTCTTTCAATTGCACATATATTTCCTGCTTATTATTTTATTGATAGTAATAATTTACTAAGTAGTATGGAAATAATTAATTTTAGTAATTTAACCCCAGTATTCATTAATTATTTTGTGTTGATTATTTTTATGTTGATATTTATTGCTGTTAATAATTATGTGCTTAAGAAGAAAAGATATTATTAATAGAAATATAAAGTGGTTTTGTTAAATCACTTTTTTAGTTTGTAAAATATTTATAAAATGTATCTTTTTTCTTTTAAATGGGGTATAATATTCTTTAAGGCAGGTGTTATGATGAATAATCAAATCAAGAATGAAGAGTTATATTATAAGCATAAAGAAGAACTTAAAAATAGGTTTGAATATTCTGATATTGTAAGGGGAGAATATATAAGGCCTTATAATGTAGAATTATTAAATGAAGAAAATAATACTTTTAATAATGAAGAAGTAACTGACTTATATTTTAGTGTTACTGATCCATTTTATGGTATACTTTATAAACAATTTATTAGAAAGAATAATAAAGGGAAAATTATAAGTTATGAATGTTCTTGTGATAACTTTCAAATGCACTCATCTTGCACACATTTAGTGGGTGTAATTAGATGGTATTCATATTTGATTTTTCTAGAAAAGCTAAGTATTGAAGAAACTTCAAACAATATACTTGATAAATTTTTAATAGCAAATAAACCTGTACTTAAAGAAGAAGTGTTTTTAGAATTAGAAATTGAAAAAATAGAATCTAATAATAATTATTATTATAGAGATTATAATGAATATAAAGTTAAAGTTAAAATAGGTAAAAATAAAATGTACTTATTTAATAGTAAACAAAATAGTTTTTTGACTAGTAAAGCAAATGGTGATAAAGAGTTTTCTTTTGGTAAAGATTTTGTATTTAATTATGAAAAGAATTTCTTTAATAAAGAAGCAAATAAAATATTTAATTTTATTAATACATACCACAAAGATTTAAATAAAAGAAACTTTTATGAAAGTGAAATAATTGCATTATTAGACCTCGTTTTTGAACTTAATTATCCTTTTAAATATAATAATATCTTAGTTAACAAAATATATGAAATATTTCCATTTAAAACTGAAATTAAAGCATTAAATAAGGATAACTATGAAGTTGATTTTGATATGAATAATTATGAAGAAATATGTAATAATTATTATTTATCAAATAATAATATATATAGAGTTAATAATAAAGAGAAAATGTTAATAAATGAATTAACTAATAATAAAATAAATAAATTAGTAATACCAAAAACTAAGATAAAAGATTTTTCTTTTGGAATACTTCCTATAATTAAGAAACAAATAGAGATAGATAATGATATAAAGAATGAAATAGTAATTATTGAAGAACCTGATACTTCTTTATATTTTGACTTGAATAAGAATAATGTTGTATGTAAAATAAAATTAAAATATAATGAAGAAATAGATTATTTTGATAATAATAGTAATGTTATAAGAGATATTAATTATGAAAATAAAATAATAAGTGATTTACAGTCGTATGGTTTTATAGTTGATAAAAATAGGATTATTTTAAGTGATTTAAATAAAATAGTTAAGCTTATTGATATTGGGTTAAATGAACTTGCTAGTAAATATAATGTTTATTCAACTGAAAATTTTAAAAAGTTAAATATTAAAAAGTATAATAGTATAAGTAGTACTTTCTCAATAGGTAAAGATAATATATTAAAGTATGATTTTAATTTAGATGGTATTACAAGTGATGAAATAGTAAATATCTTTAAAAGTATTAAAGAAAAGAAAAAATATTATAAGTTAAAAAATAATGATATTATTTCTTTAGATGATGAAAAATTAAATGAATTAATGAATTTAACTGATGAACTAGATTTTACTGATGAAGAGATAATTAATGGTAAGGGGAGTATTTTAAAGTATCGCGCAATTTATTTAGATAGTGTAAAAGATACTAAGTATAGTATTATTAAGACTGATAATTTGTTTAGTAGTTTTATAGATAATTTTTATAAATATAAAGATGCAGATGTTTCTTTAAGTAAAGAAGATTTAAGTGTACTAAGAGATTATCAAGTAACAGGTGTTAAATGGCTCTATAATTTAGATAAATGTTCTTTTGGAGGAATATTAGCTGATGAGATGGGACTTGGTAAAACAATACAACTTATTTATTATATTAAAGAAATGTTAAAAGAAAATAGTACATATAAGTTTTTAATAGTAGTACCAACTAGTTTGCTTTATAACTGGGAATATGAATTTAATAAATTTGCGCCTGAAATACCTGTTAAAGTAGTAAATGGTATGAAAACTAAAAGACAAGATTTAATAAAGAATTCTAATAAAACTGTGTTTATTACCACTTATGGATTAATGAGAGAAGATATAGATTATTATGAACAAATTAATTATCATGCAGTTATATTAGATGAGGCTCAAAATATTAAGAATCCACATGCTGGAATAACTAAATCTAGTAAAAGATTAAAGTCTTTTGTTAAGTTTGCACTTACTGGAACTCCTTTAGAAAATAGTGCTACTGAACTTTGGAGTATATTTGACTTTATTATGCCTGGATATTTATCTAAGTTTGATAAGTTTTCTTCAAAATATAAAGTTCATGAGTTTGATGATAAAACTAATGAATTACTAGATAATTTAAGAAAGCAAATAAGTCCATTTATATTAAGAAGAAAGAAGAGTGATGTTATAAAAGAGTTGCCTCCTAAAATAGAAAACAATATATTTATAGATTTGAGTGATGAACAAAAGAAAATATATGTAGCAGAATTAGATAAAGTTAAATCTTCTATTGATGAGGCTATGAAAGATGGAGGAATGTCTAAAGTTAGATTTATGATACTTCCACTTCTTACTAAGTTAAGACAAATTTGTATAGATCCAAGAATAGTTTATACTGATTATGAGGGTGGTAGTAATAAAATAGAAAGGTTTTTAAGTATAGTAGAAGAATTAGTTAATAATAATCATAAAATATTAGTTTTTACTTCATTTAGAACTGCTTTAAATATTGTGAAAGAAGAATTAGAAAGTGTTGGTATTAAGTGTTATACAATGGATGGGTCAGTCTCTTCTAAAGAAAGAATGGAAAGAGTTAATAGTTTTAATAATAGTGATGATGTTAAGGTTTTTTTAATAATGCTTAAAAGTGGAGGAACTGGATTAAATCTAGCTAGTTCTGATACTGTAATACATTTAGATTTATGGTGGAATCCACAAGCTGAAAATCAAGCAACAGATCGTGCTCATAGAATAGGACAGACTAATACTGTTGAAGTTATTCGTCTTGTAAGTAAAGGTACTATTGAAGAAAAAGTATTAGATTTACAAGAAAAGAAAAAAGAGTTAAGTGAGAAATTAATTGATACTGAAAGTCTTGATCAAAACTTAATTGGTGAGTTAACTGAAAAGGATATTAAAGAATTGTTAGCATATGAAAACAAATAAGGTCATTGAATAAAAGTGGTAAAAGTGGCAAAAATATTCAATGAATATATTAACTTTAAATTATTAAAAAAGAATAAAAACATCTTTTATAAAATATAAAAATATGATAGAATTATATTAGAGTAAAGAGGTGGAATAATTGAAAAAGAAAAATATATTAATAATGGTTTTAGCTATTATGTTATTTGCATATGTAGTGTTTAAAGTGACTTTATTATTTGTTACAAATAGACATGTTAGAACAACTATTTATAATTATCAAGTAAAGGATAGCATAGTTTTAGAGTATTCTGAACCAAAAGTAAAATTAACTTTTAAAAATATTACTATGAGAGATGATTTTGAAAGATTTAATAATTTTGAAACTGAAAATGGTACTATGTATACTTTAAAGAAAGATGATTATAAAGCAACATTTTTTATAACAATTGAAGATGATTTTATATCCAACTCAAATAAAACACTTAGTGAATTTTATAAAAAATATAAGATTAATAATACTCTTGATTTAATTAATTATTTATATAAAGTTAAAGAGGATAAGAATACTTTATTAACTCCTGTATATGAAATTATTTCTAAAGAAAAATTGTTTAATATGTCAGAAATATATTTACATTCTTGTAATAATATGATAGAAGTAAATAATAATGCTTATATTTGTAATTTAAATAGTGATATATATGAATATAAAGTTTTTAAAGAAGGAAAAATATATACATTTAATTTTTCATCAGTGGATTATTATAATATGGAATATTTAAGAGATTTTATAAAAACTATTAAAATATACTGAAGAGACTACCATCTCTTCTTTAATTTTGGTATAATATAATTATGAAGAAGATAATAATTTTAATAAGTGTAATATTACTATGTGCTTGTACTGTTAATGATGATAAAAATAAAATATATGAAGAATATATTAATACATTAATGGATACTAGAGAATATAAGTCATGTGAAGAGTTAACTGTTTCTTTTTATGTTAAAGAAGTAGATGAAAATTATTTAAACTATTATGTATTAATAAATAGAAATAATAATATTATGAAAGATATTGAAGGAATTTTAATACATGATAAAACTAGTATAAATAGTTTTCCTTCAATAGGAATATATGATGAAAAAGTGTCTTTAGTAAATGAAAGTGACAAGCAAGGTGTAAAATTAAGTGGTTACTTAGAAATGGTAGAGAGTGCTAAATTTTCTTTACTAATTAAGTATATAGATAAAGATAATAATAAGAGAGAATGTTCATATGTTTACAATTATCAACAAAAGTTGACAAATTAAAGTGTTAAACTATAATTGGTGAAATATATATGAAAGTAAAAGTATTTGACGAAAGTCATGAAAGAGACCTAGAAAATAAGGTAAATATGTTTTTAACAACTATACAATGTAAAAATATTGTTGACATTAAGTTTTCAGTTTCAAATAGTATTTTTGGTAATGAACAGATATATTGTTTTAGTTGTATGATTATATATGAGGAGTAGATATGAAAAAAAATAGTTTTGTAGAAGGAACGTTTATTGCAACATTTGCAATTATAATAGTTAAAATATTAGGAGTATTATATGTAATACCTTTTTATAGAATAATTGGAGAGAGTGGTGGTTCTTTATATAGTTATGCATATAATGTGTATAATTTGTTTTTGAATATAAGTACTGCAGGTATACCTATTGCAATTAGTAAAATTATTACTGAATATAATACTTTAGAAATGTATGAGGCTAAAGAAAGAAGCTATAAAGTAGGTAGAAATATGATTTTTATGTTATCAGTTCTTGCTTTCTTTGTACTTTTTGTTTTTGCACCTGAAGTTTCTCATTTAATACTTGGTGAAATTGAAGGAGGAAACACTACTCGAGATGTTGCTTTTGTAATAAGAAGTGTATCATTTTGTTTACTTATTATTCCTTTCTTATCAGTATCAAAAGGTTATTTACAAGGGCATAAATACATTACTCCAGCTAGTATAAGTCAAGTAATAGAGCAAGTAGTTAGAATAGCAGTTATATTATTTGGTTCATACATTGTAATAAGTGTACTTGGTAAAAGTGTTACTTTGGGTGTAGGAATAAGTGTGTTTGGTGCTTTTGTAGGAGGACTTGCTGCTTACATATATATTAAATATAAAATAAACAAGAATAAAAAAGATTTTCCAAAAAGTAATAAAAAAGATGATGTTACAAATAAAGAAATAATAAAAAAGATAATTAGTTATGCTTTTCCATTAATAATAGTTAGTATAGCAACTGATATATATAGTTTAACTGATATGACTTTGGTAGTTAGAACAAGTTATAAACTAGGGTATACTGCAGAAGAATCAGAAGCTATTGCAAGTATAATAAGTACATGGGCTCCTAAAATATGTATGGTAATTAATTCAGTTGCAATGGGAATGAGTATGAGTTTAATACCACATATAGTTAGTAGTTATGCTAAAAAAGATATTAAAACTTCTAATAATAGGTTTAATGAAGCAATTAGAATAATAATAGTATCAACTTTACCTTTATCAATTGGACTCGCTTTTTTAAGTGGACCAGTTTATACATTGTTTTATGGTAAAAGTGTTTATGGAACTTTAATACTTAGATATACAGCAATTAGTAGTTTCTTTGCAAGTATTTATATGGTAATAAGTGTATCTCTTCAAAGTTTAAATAAGTTTAAAGTGGTATATATAAGTAGTGGTATAGGTTTCTTACTTAATGCTATACTTGATGTTCCATTTATGTATATGTTCCATTTATTTGGACTTGATGCTTTTTATGGTGCAATACTTGCAACTATTACAGGGTATATATTTAGTTTTGTTTATAGTTTGTCTAAATTAAGAATAGAATTTAACTTTAATTATAAAGATATAGTTAGTACATTAAAAGAAGTATTATTACCTAGTAGTCTTATGTTACTTGCATTACTTGTATTAAATATATTTATTAAGTTGCCAACAAGTGGTATAATAAAAATTGTTTTAACTTTGGTGATTTATACTTTAATAGGTGCTACTGTATATATTGGAGTATCTTTTAAAACTGGTTTACTTGAAAGAACTTTTGGTAAAGAATATATAAATAAAATATTGGGTAAATTAAGGAGGATTAAGTAATGTTAAAATTAAGTCATGTTACTAAATATTATGGAGACTTCTTGGCAGTAGATGATTTATCTTTTGAAGTAAAAGATGGAGAGATATTTGGTCTACTTGGTGTTAATGGAGCTGGTAAAACTACTACTTTTAGAATGATTACAGGTTTACTTGATAAAACTAGTGGGAGCATTACTTTTAATGGTAAAAAAATAGATTATTCTGTTACTGATAAGTTAGGTTTTCTTACTGAAGAGAGAAGTTTACTTACTAAGTTAACAGTACTAGAGCAGGCTAAATTCTATGGTGGGTTAAAAGGAATGAGTGACAAAGATATTGAAAATAGATTAGACTACTTACTTGAAAAATTAGAGATAACTGAGTATAAAAATAAGAAGATAAAAGAGTTAAGTAAGGGTAATTCACAAAAAGTACAGTTTATTATGAGTATAATAAATAGTCCTAAACTTCTTATATTAGATGAACCTTTTAGTGGATTAGATCCGATTAATATTGAGTTATTTAAAAGATTGATACTTGAACTTAAAAGTGAAGGAACAAGCATAATATTCTCTTCACATAGAATGGAACATGTAGAGTATTTCTGTGAAAGTTTGGTAATTCTTGTACATGGTAAAACTGTTTTAAAGGGGAATTTGAAACAAATAAAGGAAGACTATCAAAAGAAGAATATTATGATAGAAGCAGATGCTAGTATGGATGAGTTAAAAGGTATTAAAGGTGTGGAAAAAGTGGATAAAATAGGTAATACTTTTGTAGTTAGTATAAGTGATAAGAGTTACGTGCAAAATGTGTTTAACTATGTTAAGAAACTTAAGAATGTTACAAAGTTTGTAGTGGAAGAACCTACACTTAATGAAATATTTATTGATAAAGTAGGAGGTACTTATGAGAAGTAAATTATCTCTTTTAATTAAAGATGGACTAAATAAAAAAATTAATACTAAATGGTTTAAGGTTATCAATATAATTTTATTAGTTGTTATTGTGGGCTTGTTTAATATTGACAGTATCATTAAATTCTTTGGAGGAGACTTTGATGAAGATACTACTATTTATGTTTATGATAATACTTTAAAATATTATGACGCGTTAAAAACGGCGTATGAAAGTACAAATATACAGTTAAGTAGTACAAGTGTTAAAATTGCAAAAGGAGAAGGAAACTACAAAGATGAAGTGGAGAAACTTAAAGAAGATAAGGGAAGCAACATAATTGTTGTTATAAATGATTTACATAATGTTGAAGTTATTTCTTTTGATTATGTAGATGCACTTACTATACAAGTCTTGAATGCAAGTATTGAGCAAGTGAAAACAAGTATAGCGTTAAGTGAAAGCAATATTGCACCTGAAGAGTTAGCTAAAATATATGAACCAGTAAATATCGAAAGAACTTATTTAAATGAAGAACTAGATGAGAATTATGAACTAGTTAATACTATAGGAAATTTAGCAATTCCAGTGTTTATAATGCCTTTCTTCTTCTTAATTCTTATGGTAACTCAAATGATAGGGGCTGAGATAAATGAAGAAAAGTCAAGTAAAAGTATGGAGATTATTGTTACTAGTGTAAGTCCTAAAATACATTTCTTATCTAAAATAATAACATCTAACCTTTATGCAATTATTCAGTGTGTGTTATTTATTCTTTATTTTGGTGTTGGTGTTTTAGTTAGAAAATTAGTAACTGGTACTTCTTTCATGGGAAGTTTAGGAGAGAGTACAACTAAGTTACTAGATACTTTTGTGGAAAGTGGGATGCTTAGTAATATACTTAAATGTTTACCATTTATTATTATAATGATATTACTTAGTTTCTTTGCATATTCATTACTCGCAGGAATATTAGCATCTATGACAACAAGTCAAGAAGACTTTCAACAGTTACAAACACCAATGATGATGCTTATAATGGCAGGGTACTTCTTAGCAATAATGGCGAGTACCTATGAAAAGAGTACGTTTATTATAGTAATAAGTATGATACCATTTATATCTTGTATATTAAGTCCTGTGTTATTGTTCTTAGGACAAATTACAATAGTACATGTTCTTATTTCAGTAGGTTTGTTACTTCTTGTGACATATTTACTTTTAAAGTACGGCTTAAGAATTTATAAAGCAGGAATACTAAATTATAGTTCAAGTAATTTATGGA